>Ga0153924_1000219_pt1 | contig 38083 bp, 30 predicted proteins | sample TSNJ008MetaG_FD_104709 | JGI IMG/M metagenome (GOLD analysis project Ga0153924, IMG submission 104709) | Attine ant fungus gardens microbial communities from New Jersey, USA - TSNJ008 MetaG | ecosystem: Host-associated > Fungi > Mycelium > Unclassified | place: USA: New Jersey, Wharton State...
GCACAAAGAGAGGATGAAGAAAATCATAGAAAAATTGAGTATGGTTTTATTAAGGAAGAGGATTATATCCAAATAGTAACAGCATTGGAAGAGATTCAAGATGCTAATGATAACATAATAAAACACAGAACACAGCAAAATGAAGCTTTAGATACAATTATAAAATATTTAACTGATAATTTAGAGATGAGAATGGCATTGGCTAGATAAAAGTAGTTATAAACCAGCCGTTCTTCCTGGCGCAGTTTTTCCCCTTCCTCTTCTGATTTCAGGAGCTGTATCAGGAATTCTCTGTATCCCATCCCGGAATGTTCTGCCCGCTCGATCAGCTCATGTTAGGAGCCCCTCATGTCCACAAGTTTAAACCTTTTCATTGTCTCCTCGATGTATGTGTCACTCTCAAATGCAGCCGCATCCATTGCTGTTCTCCTTTCCGATTTCTTCATAATAACTGCATTCCCTTAAGATCCCGTCTGCCAGTACCTGGGCAGACGATGCTGGCATTTCCGTTTCAACCGGGAATGCGATGTCACGGTATTTCTCTTTCAGAAGTCTTTTTAAAATAGATTAATAAGGACAAGCATCTTCAGAAATAGAAAATATAAGTGATTTAGTAATAATGCATAAAAAAATTAAAATATAAGTATACATATTAACAATTAATTTAGTTAAATAAAAATTATTTGACAAAATAATATTAATATGCTAATATAAAAATAAGTAATACGTATTACTAATACGAATCACTAAACTATTAACCAAATTTAATAAAGGAGAAAATGATATGAAAAAGAGAACGAAACAACTACTAGCACTTATTTTAGGAATAGCTATGGTCTTTTCAATGACGGCATGCAGCACGGGAAATTCAGTAAGTACAGATGCTTCAGATGCGACAGAAAAAACAAGCAATACAGACACTTCAAATAGTACAGGCAGTAAAGAAAAACACACACAGGATAGTACTTCAACGCTTAGAGTCCTGAATTGGGGAAGTACCGAAGAGCAAAAAATAGCAGAAAATGCAATTGCTCGTTTTAATGAGATTTATCCCAATGTAACTGTTCAACAGACTTGTGTTCCTGTAGAGTCCTGGTCTGATTTCATCCAGAAATGGGTAACAATGACGACATCCGGAGAAGCACCGGATATTATTAATCTGGGTCTTGAAGCAGTGCAAATGGCGGCAGCTAATGATTTATTACTCCCAATAGATGATATCGTTTCAGCAGATGACGAATTATCTAAAAAGAAATCTGATTATGCAACTTCGCTCATAGATGGTTTTACGGTAGATGGTACATTATATGGACTTCCAAGTGGAACACAGACAATGGTTATCTATTATAATAAGAAATTCTTTGATGAAAAAAATGTCGCGTATCCAAAGGATGGCTGGTCATGGGATGAATTCATGGAGACAGCAAAGACTATGACTTACGAAGAGGATGGTAAAAAAATATATGGCTTTGGATTATCAAGTTCTTATTTTCAATTAACACCTTGGTGGACTACTAATAGTGCCTATCCAACAACTTCAGATTACTCTGCTCCGACACTAAATAGTAAAGAAATGGTAGAATCTGCAACATTTCTAAACAGTATGGTTACTGAAAATGTAACACCAGATCCAATCAGTTCAGATGTATATACGATGTTTTCAGCAAAGCAGCTTGCGATGGTTGGTGCTGGCCGCTGGGTATTAAATACATGGCAGGATGCGGGGCTTACTACAGATGATTTCGACCTTGTGCAGTGGCCTGTGAATACTAAAGAAGGGTCTGTATATGGTGGTTCTGCATGGTGTATTGGTTCTAAGACACAAAATAAAGACATGGCCATTCAATTATTAAAAGAAATGGTTAGTGATAAAACATTGGCTGCAAATGCGGCTGGTGGTCAACAGGTTCCGCCAACAGAAACCTTAGCCCTGGATCCATCAATTATGGGTACTGTTCCTGACAATATTGATGGTATTTGGAAAGCAGTTACGATATCCTCTCCTGTAGCGGCGCCAACGTACTTTGGCAGTTTAGAGCAATCATTACTTATAGGCATGGAACAAGTATTCTCAGGTGCTTTGTCACCACAGGATGCGCTAGATCAGGCACAGTCAGAAGTTGAAAGTGCAATAGATAAATAGCAGTGATTACCATTATAACTTCTCAATGACACCCATGTTTGGGTGTCATTGAGATAAATATAGGAAAGGTAAGTTAAAATGAGTGGAAAAAAGAAAAACAAATTGAAAAACAACCAAAAAGAGATATTTGCTGGGTATCTTTTTACAATTCCCTCGTTCATTGGATTTTTAGTATTTGTACTAATTCCGGTAATCTGGGTAATTGGTATATCATTTACAAAATATAACGTATTTACAGGAGAATCGATTTTTAATGGATTAAAAAACTATGTCAATATTTTTTCTGATACCCGGTCTTTAGCAGCATTGAAAAATACCATCTGGTATACCATCTTTTGTTCTATTGGCAATACATTCATTGGTCTTATTTTAGCGGTTTTGGTAAATGATAAACTTCCAGGTAAAATAAATATATTCTTCCGGTCAATCTATTTCTTCCCATCATTGGTGGGTTTGACTTTTGTAGCAATTATCTGGAAGGCATTTTTCCAAACCGATGGTGGATTGATTAATTATTATTTAGATATATTAAATGTCGCTAAAGTAGGTTGGCTTAGTAATCAAAGTTTTTCCAAAGTATCGGTACTAATTCTGGATATCTGGAAGAATGCGGGGATGTCTATGCTGCTCATTCTGGCAGGACTGCAAAATGTAGATAAGACGATTCTGGAGGCAGGCGAAATCGATGGAACAAATGGGTGGAAGAGCTTTTGGCATATTATTATACCACTCGCATCCCCGCAGATATTCTTTGTTCTGATTATGAATGTAACAGGTGCTCTTCGAATCTATGAATCAATCTATGTATTAACAGGAGGAGGACCTGGAGATTCCTCGCGTAGTCTGGTTATGCTCATTGCAGAAAAGGGGTTTACTTCTTTTGATTATGGATCAGCCGCCTCTTTGTCCATATTGCTATTGTTGCTGATTGCAATTGTAACATTGATTCAATTTATAGGAAGCAGGTGGTGGGTACATTATGAATAGGTCAATAACAATCTTTGGTAAGAAAATCATAATGAGTAAGATGATTTTGGTATTAATTATGCTGTTAATTGCGTTTGTCATGATTGCACCTTTTTTATGGGTTTTTTCCGCTTCCTTAAGACCTTATAGTGAAGCAACTGCTTTGCCTCCCAAGTGGCTCCCACCAGCTATAAACAAGTGGAATATGAAATATTTTGAAAAACTATTTTCGGATACCATTCCCTTCTTTACATTTATGAAAAATAGTGTGTTTATGAGTACTATCATTACACTTGGAATGGTAGTTCATGGAGCACTTGCTGGTTATGCCTATGCAAGATTTCAATTTCCGGGAAAGCAGATTATGTTTTTTCTAATGATGGTTGCTATGATGATACCGGTTCAGGTAACTATTACAGCTTTGTATAAGATTATGAATATTCTTGGGGTTTTAAATACTTCGTGGGCCGTTACACTTCCTTCAATTGTGGGTGCCATGTGCCCTGGTCTTGCAGGTGCGTTCGGGATATTCATGATGAGGCAGTTTTACTTAACGATACCAAAAGATATGCAAGAAGCTGCTGCTATTGACGGAGCCGGACCGATAAAGACCTTCTTTTCAATAATGCTTCCATTGTCTAAGCCTACGCTGGCTTCTCTAGCAATCATTGTATTTACCTATTCATGGAATGATTACTTTACAACATTTATAATGATAAACGATACAGAAAAGTTGTCATTACCAGTGGGTATTTTAGCAATTAGACAGCCCTATTCTACTGGTGATAATGTAGAGTTTGCAGCAGTAGTACTATCCATTATTCCAGTACTTTTGGTTTTTATAATTGGTCAGAAATGGATCGTTGAAAGCATGTCACATGTAGGCGTAAAAGGCTAGCTATTATTTTTGAATATTATTCTAGAGAATAAAAAGGAGATAATTATGAACAGCAAAAAGTTACACTCGAAAGTGGATCTTTTCCAAACTGGAGGAGAAATATCTTACAAAAAGGATGCAAGTGTTGCAAAGTTTCTTTTAGGAGGGCTTGGGACTGGTAATATTTCAGTTGGAGCAAGAGGGCAATTGTGTGATTGGGAAATATTTAATTGGCCTGGAAAAGGGCAGTTTATACCATTCTCATTTTTTTCCATTTGGACTAAAGAAGAAGGAAAAGAACCCGTGAGCCGAATTCTGGAATCAAAGATATGTCCCCCATATTACAAATCTCATGGATTTCTAAACGGAGAACTGGCAGGAATTCCTCGTTTTGAAGAATCAAAAATGGTAGGAAAACAGCCGTTCGTCTATGTGGATTTAAAAGATAGTAACATTCCCTTAACAATACAGATGGAGGCCTATACCCCATTTATTCCATTAAATGCAAATGACTCGGGAATTCCAACGGCGATTATTAAGTATCGTGTTAAGAATCCAACAAATAAACCAATCGATGTATCAGTAGCCGGAACTATGGCTAATGTAGTTGGTTTTAACGGTTATGATGTATTTAACAATGTGAAGCTTGTGGATGAGGTGAACAATGAATTTCGTAAGGCAGAAGATTTTCAGGGATGGTACTACACAGCGAAAAATTTGGAAGAAACGGATTCCAGGTTTGGCAGCATGTCAATTGTAACAACAAATAAAAAAAATATTTCCAAGAAAAAATGGCTGCATGGTCAATGGACCGATAATGCACAAAATTTTTGGGATGACTTTGCGTCAGATGGCAAACTGGAGGAGGAAGAGGAAATTGAGGCTAAGGGATGCGAGTTACTTTCCCACTATGACTTTAGTTTCTTAAATCTAAAGGAACGAATCAGTTCGCTCTGCTGTTATGAAACCATAAAGCCAAATGAAGAAAAAGAGTTCGAGTTTATCATAAGCTGGTATTTTCCCAATCGCCCCAAAGGATGGATTGAATATGATGAGGATTTAGAAAAATTCCAAAACAATGGTTATCAAACAATTCGAAATTATTATGCTACAAAATTTACCGATGCCTGGAACGTAGCAAAATATGTGGTTAGGAAAAAAGAATATTTAGAAGTATCTTCACATCAGTTTGAAAATGCTTTATTTGATACAACCCTTCCCATTTATGTAATTGATGCCGTAGCTTCCAACATAATGTCGATGAAGAGTCATTGTTGTTTTCGTATTGAGGATGGTAACTTTTTGGGCTGGGAAGGGATTCGGGATTATGTAGGTTGCGGTCAGGGCAATGTAAATCATGTGTGGAATTATGCCACCGCAGTCGCAGGTCTGTTTCCGGAACTTGAGATCACTATGAGAAATGTTGAATTCAATGTAGAGTTGGATGAAGATGGAGGCATGCCTTTCCGCTCCAGAAAATGTCTGGGTGAGAGCAGATGGGATATGGATCCGGCGTGCGATGGTCAATTTGGCTCAATATTACGTATTTATCGTGAATGGAAATACACCGGAAATGATAAATTTTTAATGGAAATATGGAATAATATGATTAAGGCACTGGAATATGCTTTGAAAGAATGGGATATAGACGGCGATGGAGTACTGGATGGAAAACAGCATGTAACCTATGATATTGAGTTCTATGGTCCCAATACTATGACCAATTCCATCTACTTAGGTGCCATAAAAGGAGTAGCTGAAATGGCTCAATATCTTGGAAAAGAAGATATTGCCAAGAAATATACAGCATTATATAAAAAGGCTGCTCCCTTAGTAGATGAGAAATTGTTTAATGGTGAGTTTTATATTCAGGAATTAGAAGATGTAGATGCTTATCGTTACCAATATGGAAAAGGATGTCTGACAGATCAGCTTTTGGGACAGTTTATGTCACAAGAAGCAGGTCTTGGATATGTATTACCAAAAGACCATGTAAAGAAGGCACTGGAATCTATCTATAAATACAATTTTAAAGATTGCATGGAGAATGTACCTAATGTGCAGAGGACGTATGCTCTAAATGATGAGGCAGGACTTGTTCTTTGTTCGTGGCCAGATGGGGAAAGACCAAGATTCCCATTTGCATATTGTGATGAGGTATGGACTGGTGTGGAATATCAGGTTGCGGTCTGTATGGTGCAGGAAGGCATGATAGAAGAAGCATTTACAATTATAAAAGCAATTAGAGATCGCTATGATGGATATAAAAGATGTCCATGGAGTGAAACGGAGGCAGGTCATCATTACATAAGACCAATGTCAAGTTTTTCACTGATTCCTGCATTGGCTGGATATGAATGTGATATGGTAAAAAAGACTATGTCATTTGCTCCTGTAATTAATCAAAAACATTATAAAACCTTTTGGATAAATGGAACAGCATGGGGAACCTATGAGCAAAATATTGATGAAAAGAATTTGGTAAATACTGATATAAAAGTATTGTATGGAAATCTGGATGATGTTAGAATATTAAGTAATAACGAAAGAACTATTGAAGGAGTAAAAAACTATGAGTATCAGTAAGAAATTACCTAAAATGACAGATGTGGCTAATATGGCGGGGGTGTCCCAATCAACTGTATCCCTTGTACTTCGGGGAAAAGCAGATAATATACCACAGGCAACCAGAGAACGCATTTTGCAGGTTAGCCAGGAATTGGGATATAGTGTAAACAGACTGGCCAGCTCTCTTAATAGTACAGGAAGTGGAATGATAGGTATGCTTACTGATGAATTGATAACAACCAATTTTGCTGGAGCAATTATTAAAGGGGCACAGGAATGTGCCCTTAATAATGATAAGATTCTGATGATGGCGGCAATGCAGCATCAAGGTAATCTAGATGAAAAAGCAGTAGATATGATGGTAGGATACCGTGTGGAAAGTATCCTATATGCAACCAGATACCACCATGAGGTGATACTTTCTCCTAACCTTAAGAATGTTCCTACAGTATTAGTAAATTGCTATGAACAAAGTGGGGAGATTCCTTGTATCTTACCAGATGATTTTTTAGGCGGATATACTGCTGCCAACTATTTGCTGAAAAAGGGCCATAGAGATATTGTATATCTAAGTAATAACAAAACGGTGAAGGGAACATCAGAAAAACTTCCTGCAACAAAATTGCGGGAGGCCGGATTTATCAAGGCATTACAGGAATTTGGATTGGAAATTGGGCCCAACACCATTCAGGCAATTTCCATTACCGGGAGGGAGGTATATGAGAACGCATGTAAGATATTAAAATCCATGGACAGACCAACCGCGATTATGTGCTATAATGACCGTATGGCTATGGGAGTATATTCAGCAGCGTCAGCAATGAACATTCGAATACCAGATGAGTTATCTGTAATTGGATACGATAATCAGATAGTGATAGCAGAATTTCTGATTCCACAGGTGACAACAATTAACTTACCCCATTATAAGATGGGAGCTTCTGCTGTTAATTATCTATTTAAGCATAAGTACCCCTTTAAAGGAAAGCAAATATTAATTAGTCCTGAGCTGATTGTAAGAGATTCTGTCAGGGATATTTCATAGATTTATTAAAAACAGGTTTGACCAATGTTGAACCTGTTTTTTTGTATAATAATATGGAATGGAATCACTTTATCGTAATGGCTATTTTGCGATTTCTGAATACATATGATTGATTTCGTCCAAATATATATCAAGTTGAGTTCTTGTAGGAAAAGAAGACTGTATTCCCGGTTGGATAATGCTTAAGCCGGCGGCATAAGTTGCAAAACAGATTGCGTATATCAGGGAATTACCCTCCCCTAAAGAGACTGCTAAAGCGCTAATGAAGCAATTAGCGGCACCTGTTGTGTCAACCGGGGTGAAGCTGGCGGCAGGAAAATGGAGGGAATAGTTAGCATTTTTTAAAAAACATCCATCCTTGCCTAATGTTATAATTATGTTTGTTCTGCAAATGGAATATAATTTGTCTGCTTTTTCTTCAATACTTTCGTTTCCTGGAATTATTTGATCAAGTTCATCTCTGTTCGGAACGAGATAATCTATATTCTTAAGCATTTTCTTTGATATTCTTCCCATAGTAGATGGTTTTAATATAATCTTTGTTTTGGCATTTATGCAAAACTCAATAGATTTTTCGATAATTTCAGGTGGCAATTCGGTAGATAGAAGACAGTAATCTGATATAGTGAAAATATGTGCGGAGCGATTTAACTGCTTTACATTAAAAAGAGCATTTGCTCCGGAATAGGATATAACAGTGCTATTGTCGTTTTCGGGAATAATGACAAATGATTTTCCTGTAGATGAAGCGCTGTCAATAATAAGTCCCTCGGTTTTTACATTCGCATTCGACAGTGAATCTATGACCGTGTGTCCTTCTAAATCGTCACCCAGACGTCCCAAAATAAAAACAGAACCGCCTAACTTACTTGCGCCGATAGCCTGGTTGATTCCTTTACCTCCGGGAGAATTAATGATATTGGAAGTGGAAAGAAGCTCTCCTGCTATGGGAATATGCTCGGTTGGAATCATAATATCGACACTTATGTTTCCAATTGCTACGATTTTAGTGCGGTGAAGAGAGGGGAGGCCAAGGCTGTCTCCCTTATGGATGATGGGTTCTATTTTTTCTGCTCTTTCCAACTTGGAAGAGGTATTTTCTGCTTTATTAATAATGGAAGATGCCGCCAAATGTCCCAGTTTGCTTAAAGGTATTTCGATAGATGTAGTTGTCGGATTAAGATTTTGGGTTAACGTGGTGGTTTCGCCGCAGATGATAGAAATATCGTTTGGTATCTTTAAACCGGCATCCTGCAGATAAGCATATAAAAGTGCGGTTAATACGCTGCTCTGGCAATAAATTGCTGTTATTTCCTGGTTGATAAGTCGTTCTAAATTTGAACGAAGTCCGGTAGTATTGGAGGCATGTGTAGGGAATATCAGCACCTCGTTTCGGGGAATGGATGCTTCAAATAATGCACGAAGATACCCTTCTTTGGCGAGAGTTTCCTCGATGGGTTCATCCGCACCCAGAATACATCCGATTTGTGTATGTCCATGCTTAATCAAAAGATTTGTTGCACAAAAGGCTGTATCTGCCGGACTACATTGGATTGTAGCATGGTTAGGGATCTCTTTATAATGTATATAAATAGATGGAATAGTAGTAGTGTTTTCCGATTCAAACGATTTAATGAAAGAAGGATCATTTACATACAGTAAAATCCCATCCACATTTTTAGCACGAAGTATATTTAAATGTTTGCTTAAGGAGGTAGAATCGGTTTCCAATGTACAGATCAGCAGACTATATCCTTGTTTGGCCAAAGGTTGTTCAATCTGTGAGATTAAATCTTTAGAAATTAAAGATGCCTGTACAATCAAAGCGATTATGGAGGATTTGCTGTTGTTAAGTTCTTTGGCTTTGGAATAGGGATTGTAATTATATTCTTTGATTATAGATAAAACACGCTGCTTTGTTGCTTCGCTGATATCGTGGTCTTTTTTATTCAATACTTTAGAAACTGTTGAAGCAGATACGTTAGCAGCGGCGGCAATATCTCGTATGTTCATACCATGACCTCCTTACTTATATAGGCTATTATGTCATTTTATGCTCTAAAAGTCAATGAAAGAAGCAAGGAAAACTGTTTCGAAAAAGTTTTGTAAACATTTTCATATATATCCAAATAATGTTAATAATTAAATTATATCGACAATTTGGAACAAAATATGTGAAAAATAAACAAAAAATCATATACTATTTTGGTATAAAAGATAATTGAAATCAATATGGATGTAATGTATAATATGGTTACAAAATGTTTAGGAAACATGTTTCGTAGGAGGAGAGCATGAAACGATTTGAAAAAGTAGCAACTGAATTAAAAAAGGCGGAGGTTGACTTTGCAATTTTAGTATCTCCCTCAAATGTAATTTATACGAGTGGTTTTGAAATCCCATACTGGCCGTATTTTATGGGAGATATGTCCATGGGACTGCCGATGGTGACGGCATGCATTAATGTACTTGAACCGGAATTGAAGTTATTAGCATCTGATTATTATAAAACCAGATTAGAAAGAGCAGGTGTAAGCAACGCCAGATATTATGTTTCATTTTCACATTTATATAAAAACGATGTGATAAGTAACTACGAAAAGGCACTGAAAAGTGTAATGAATGACATGATGAAACAAAGAAAAAAAGCAATCATTGGTGTAGAAAAGGTCTTTTTTCCGCAATATATACTTCAAATGATAGAGAAACAATTTCCGAATGTGATTTTTGTGGACATTACAGATAACCTGAATAGAGCCAGATGCATTAAAACGGCGGATGAGATTTCGATAATAAAAAAAGCTGCAAAAGCCGCCGATGCTGCACAGGATAAATTATATGAAATTTCCCGATATGAAGGTGAATATACAGAATTAGATGTCTGGTTTGAGGTTCAGAAAGCCGCATCTGATAAAGCGGGTGTGTTGACGCCTTTTGTTGGAGAATTGGTAACCGGCCCCAGAACAGGAACAAGTGATTATCCGTTGGGACCAACTGCCAGAAAAATAAAAAGGGGTGATATAGCTATTATGGATATCTGCCCGCGGGTAAGCGGATATTGGGGAGATTGTTCAAATGTAGTTGTGTTTTGGGACAAACCCGGTAAAGAGCAGATGGAGTATTTCAAAGTTGTAAGAGATGTCTATGAGGTTGGAAAAGAATTGGTCAGGCCGGGAATTGTATGCCGTGAATTAAATCAAAAAATGGAAGAGGTTTATAAAATGCATGGTTATGAAATGTGCAGCTATCAAGGACATCAAATTGGAGCAAATGTAAATGAATCACCTAAAATTACATATTGTGAAGATACAGTTTTGGAAGAAAATATGGTACTTTGCATTGAGCCTCAGCTTTATACAGGAAGGAGGGGGAAGACCGGAGTACGATTGGAAAAAATGCTTCATGTAACAGCAAATGGGGCGAAAGAACTAAATCATTTTAAATGGGGAATTGAATTGTAAGAATATTAATTTTAAAAAGGAGAAAAATGATGAAAAAGAAATTTATAAGTATTTTACTTTGCGGTGCAATGATTGCTATGACACTTATGGGATGCCAGAGTAATGAAGCAGCAACGGAAGGATCTGCTTCGCAAACAGGTACGGAAGCGAAAGAAACCATAGGTAGTGAAACGATAGAAAGTGAAACGGTGGAAAGTGACACTTCGGATGATATGACGGCAATGATTAAAACGGATGGTGAAAAATATAAGATTGCATTAAGTAATTCATACATGGGAAATGATTGGCGTCAGCAGATGGAGAGAATCGTAGAATATGTTGCGAAGCAGGAACCATATGCAAGCAGATGTGAGCTAACCATTGTTAATTGTGAAAACGATCCGGAATCGCAATCGGCGTCCATTGACGCACTGAGCCAACAGGGTTATGATGCGATTTTAGTTGATCCTGCTTCTGAGACAGGCGTTAACGAAGCAATCCAAAGGGCTATTGATGTGGGGATCAAAGTGATTGTATTTGATCAGCCTGCTTCTGCAGAAGGTGCATATTCTGTACTGATTGATGCGGTAGAGGCCTATCATGTAATGGCAAAATGGATGGCAGAGGCCATGGGAGGAGAAGGAAACGTAGTAATGGATCAGGGGCTTCCGGGAGCAGCGGTATCTGAGCAGGAATACAATGCAGCAAAAGAAATCTTTGATGGATATGAGGGAATCAGTATTGTATCTGATTATATCTCCAATTATGCAGAAGCAGATGGCGAGTCATCTCTTGCAAGCGTTATTGCTGCAAATAGTGATATTGATGCTGTTGTGACCCAGGGATATACAACTTCGGTAGCAAGAGCCTTTAAGAAAGCCGGAATTGATGAGATACCTGTTTCATGCGGCGGCGGATATAATGGAAACTTACTGACATTTCTTGAAAATGACAGTCAGGGGATCATTCATGTATACATTCCGGGAATCAGTGCAGTTGCATTAAATTATGCAATCAGAATTTTAGACGGAGAGGAGATAAACAAAAATATTTCGATTTCTCCTGCATATGTGGCAACCTCCAATGATTATGATATGGGAGAATACTCGGATATTAATATTGATGTTGCCGAAGAAGGTGTGAACTGCTTCAAGGATCAGTCAAGTGATTTGCTGTGGCCATGTATTACAAGTAATTTTGGTTTGGATATTCCAATGGAAGTAGTTCTCGGAGAATAAGTGTAATTACGGGATGGCGCATAGGATATACATATTCTCTGCGCCATATGTCAATATCGGATTATGAAAAGAGGGAACATTATGGCAGATTTTGAAATGAAAAATATATCAAAGTCTTTTCCGGGAGTAAAAGCGCTGGATCATGCTGATTTTCAAGCGAACAAAGGTGAGATAGTGGCTTTGCTGGGTGAAAATGGGGCAGGGAAAAGTACTTTGATTAAAGTACTTTGCGGTGAACATAAACCGGATACGGGAGAAATATTTTTTGAAGGAAAAAAACTAAATATACATGGAACAAGAAGTGCGATTATACAAGGAATTACAGCTGTTTATCAAGAATTGAGTTTGGTGGCAGACTTAACGGTGGAAGAAAATCTATTCCTGGGGTTTTATGATACGAAAAAGACAGGTGTGGTTTCTTATGAAGAATTGACAAAAAAAGTGCAGGAACTTTTTAATAGATATCATGTTACCGGAATAAATCCAAAAGCAAAAGTAGGAACACTGACATTGCCGCAGCGTCAGATGCTGGAAATTTTGAAAGCATTATCTAAAAATGGCGAGATTTTTATATTCGATGAGGCAACATCTGCACTTTCGGATAGACAGGCGAATTGGTTGTTGAATATTATCAGGCAGTTATCAAAAGAGGGAAAAATAATTATATTCATATCACACCGCCTTGATGAAATTAAAAAGATATGCAGCAAAGTGATTGTTTACAGAGCAGGAAAAGACGTAGCGGATTTGCCGATGGAGGAAGCGGACTCGGACCAGTTGGTAAAGTTGATGCTGGGACGCGAAATTGGCGGATATTATCCTGAAAAGGAAACGTTTACAAAGGATGAAATTCTGGTATCCATGAAAAATGTCAGCAGCAGCCACAAGTTAAAAGAGATAGATATGGAAATTCGCGCGGGAGAGATCCTGGGAATCGGCGGTTTGGCGGGCCAGGGACAAAATGAATTGTTTTCTGTATTATTTGGTCTGCGCCCTTACAAAGGAGAAATTAAAATAAAAGGAAAACCGGTAAACCTGAAAAACCCAAGAAGAAGCATCAGGGAAGGGATAACGCTGATACCGGAAGACCGGGGATTGCAGGGAGCATCATTAAACCAGAGCATTCGTGAAAATATTGTAATGGCTGCTTTAAACAGAATAACAAAGGGACTTTTTATCTCTGATAAAAAAGAAAAAGACATCGTAGATGAAATGGTGCATGCTTTTTCTATAAAAGCAGAGAGTCCGGAAACGCTGGTGGGGACTTTAAGTGGTGGGAATCAGCAAAAGGTAGTTTTGGGTAAACAACTGGCAACCAATCCGGATATTCTGTTAATGTTCGATATTACCAGAGGAGTAGATGTTGGAACAAAAAAAGATATGTTTGAAACAGTAAAGAAGTATGCAAAGGAAGGAAAAGGAATCCTCTTTTATTCTACGGATATGGAGGAACTTGTAAATGTCTGCAATAGAATCATAGTTGTTAATGAAGGAAGAATTGCAGGCATTCTCTATGAAAATGATATTTCACGTGCAAATATATTGCGGGTATCTGTGGGCGAATCGGTAACTGGTGGAGGTGCAGGAAGTGAAACGAGATAAAATAAAAATTACGAAAAGTCCATCAATAGTATCCATTATTTTATTTGTAATACTTGCGGTATTGACAGTTGTTCTGCAGCCCAGTTCCGCAAGCCTGCATTGGGTAAATCTCAAATCCTCGGCGGCAATTACATTGATATTAGCTGCATTAGGTGAAACCTTTGTATTGTTGATTGGGGGTATAGATCTTTCCATCGCAGGCGTTATCAGCCTTACCAACAGTTTTTCTGCTTTGTATATGCTGGATTCTGGAATGTCAATTATTTCTGTTTCATTCATCTGCATGTTGATGGGTCTTGGAATAGGGCTGTTAAATGGCTTTATTATTCAAAAATTTAATATTCAGCCATTTATTGTAACTTTTTCTACCTGGTTTATCTGCGGTGGTCTGGCATATCTGGTACTTCCGAAAGATGGCGGAAAGCCTCCGGCAACGTTTACGAAAACATTGACGGCTAATATAGGCGGAAAAGTAAATATTGCTCTTGTGATTATTATAATTTTAATTATAATATGGCTTTGGTTTAAAAAAACCAAGTTGGGAATTTATCTTTATGCGGTAGGAAGTAACGCAAAAGCAGCTTCGCTGAATGGAATTAATGTTTTTGGCGTGAAGATGTTTGCTTATGGAATTTCCGGATTGTTGGCCGCGCTGGCCGGTTGGTACAGAACAGCGATTGCTGGGGCAGGATCTCCAACGGCTGGAGAAAGTTTTTTTAATCAGGCAATTGCAGCATCGGTGATTGGAGGAACGTTGCTAACTGGAGGAAAAGGCGGAGCCATTGGTACAATTTTTGGTGCGTTTGTATTAAAAATGATAGCAGATATTCTGGTTTTTGCAGGCGTGTCCTCTTATTGGTCAACATTGTTCCAGGGAATTCTGCTGATTGCGGCAGTGCTGGTTTCTACGATTTCAGAGATCATAAAGGAAAGAAAGGAGATGGGTGCATAATGAAAGTGAAAATACAGAGGCATCAAAGACTGATAACGAGCTATTTAGTTGCAATTGTACTCTTTCTATTAATCTCCTTGGTCATTCCCGGATTTGCGTCCTTGAATCATATCAGAATTATCTGTTCGGAAGCGGCAATTATAGGAATTGTTGCAATTGGTCAGACCTTTGTGGTAATTACGGGGGGAATTGATTTATCTGTTGCATGGACAATCTGCATTGCTTCGATTATGGTAACAAATATGACAGCAGGTCTGGACGATAAATTAATTTACGTTGTTCCGTTAATTCTGCTCCTGACTATAATATTTGGATTGATAAACGGATTTTGTATAGCGTATTTAAGAATGCCGCCAATTGTAATGACTCTTGGTATGAATACAGTTCTTCAGGGTGGTTTGGTGGCGATCACATCAGGTGCTCCGGGAGGTGAAGCCCCGGAACTAATTAAAAAAATCGGTCAAAGTAATATTTTTGGTATTCCGTGGCTGGTGGTCGTATGGATTGTGCTTACGATTATTGTAACTGTCATTCTTTTTAAGATGAAATATGGTCGTGAACTTTTTGCAGTTGGGAACAGTGAAACAGTTGCAAAGTACTCCGGAGTCAATGTTAAAAAAGTAATATTAACTGCATATGCGATCAGCGGCCTGACAGCAGGAATTGCGGGGATTCTGCAGGCCGGTAAAGTCGGTTCGTCGTATCTGGGAATGGGGGATAATTTTCAGTTTCAGTCCATTGCAGCGGTTGCGATTGGAGGTACTTCACTGATGGGAGGAAGCGGAAACTATCTGGGAACAGTGGCAGGCGCATTTACGATCACGATAATATTGGGGATTTTGTCAGCCTTAAATCTTCCGTATGGGGTTCAGAAAATGGCATATGGAATTGTAGTTTTGATTTCCGTTTTGCTGTCAGTGAGACGTGGAATTAAAGTAAAAAAATAACGAAAGAAGGATATGAAATGAAAAAACTATATGGTGTTACGGTAGCGATGACGACTCCTTTTAAAGAAAGTGGAGAAGTGGATTATGAGGTTGTTGCGCAACTGACAAAGATCCTGGTAAAAAAGGGAGTGGATTGTCTTTATCCTTGTGGCACGACGGGGGAAATGTTTCGCTTAACCCCGGACGAAAGAAAGAAAATTGCGGAAACGGTAGTAGAAAACGCAGAAGGAAAAGTGACCGTTTTTATTCAATGTGGGGCAATGACTCAAATGGAAACAATAGAGCTGATTAAGCATGCGGAAATGATCGGAGCTGATGGAGCGGGAATTATTACCCCTGTCTTTTTCGGATGTAATGACAGAGAGTTGATTGAATATTATGCAGAAGTGACGAACAGTGTAAGTAAAGAATTTCCGGTTTATTTATATAATATTCCTCAGTGCGCATCAAATGATTTGTCAGCAGAAGTTGTGCAGAAGATTGCAGAGCGCTGCCCAAATGTGGTTGGTATTAAGTACAGTTTTGCGGATGTTAACAGGACGGTTGATTATTTAAATGTCAATCAGGGAACATTTTCCGTACTTCACGGATGTGACAGGGTATTTGCAAGTATGCTGACAATGGGATGTGACGGAACGGTATCGGGTATTGCAGGAGTATTTCCGGAACCGTTTGTGGAAGTATACAAAGCACATAAGGAAGGACGACAGAAAGATGCACAGGCGATCCAGAAAATCTGCACGAAATTCTGCAATGCTTTAAAATGTGGTGAAAATATGTCTTATTTTAAAGAAGGGCTGAAACTGCGCGGTATTCATGCCGGCACCATGAGAAAACCTCAGCTTGATATTAAAGCAGAAGAAATAAGAAAACTGCAGGCAGAATTAGAAGCGGTTTGCAAAGAAGCAGGGATATCAATAAAAGCTTAGATGGAAGGGTTGAAAAAATATGGGTAAAATATTAATTACTGCTTCACATTATGAAGAATTGTGCGGTCAGGCAAAAAAACTTTTGGAAGAAAGCGGTCATGAGTTGATCATTAATAAAAGCGATATGCCATATTATACATACGATCAAATAGTGAATATCATAGGAGATGTTGATGCGGCAATTATCGGTTTAGATGATTGGACAGAAGATGTATTTAAAGTGGCGCCTAAGTTAAAGGTGATTGCCAAATTTGGCGTCGGTGTAGATAATATTGATGGGAAAGCTGCGAAAGAATATGGAATCAAGGTAATCAATGCACCCGGACAAAATTCTAATGCAGTTGCAGAATTAACAGTCGGATATGTAATTGGTCTTTTAAGGAATATAATCCCACTCCATAAAAAAATGGAAAATGGGGAGTGGGTTCGGTTAGTCGGATATGAAGTGAAAGGAAAAACAGTCGGCTTGCTGGGATTCGGGACAATTGCAAGGCTGGTAGCGGAAAAGTTGAGAGGTTTTGATGTGAATATGATTGCTTATGACCTATACCCAAATGAAGAAGCTGCAAACGCCCTAAATGTTAAATTAATGTCCCGGAAGGATGTTATTAAGAACAGCGATATTATCAGTCTGCATATTCCGGGTAATCAGGAGACCTATCATTTGCTTAATAAAGAAACATTCGGGATGATGAAAGATGGAGCTTATATTATCAATGCCGCCAGAGGAGCGGTTATCGATATGGAAGCGCTTTGCAATGCGTTAAAGAGTGGCAAAATAGCGGGCGCTGCCTTGGATGCATTTGAAGCAGAGCCATTATCAAAGGATGCAGAAATACTTAAGTGCGGTAATGTGATTTGCACACCACATACCGGAGCGGAAACTTATGAAGCATATAAGAACGTCAGTATGTGTACAGCCCGGGGAGTTCTGGATGTTTTAAATGGAAAGGATCCGCAATTTTGGACGAACAAATAGAAATGAAATATTGATGAAAGATGATAAAGGTAATTTGTATGAAAAAAATTATGAATAGACCGGAAGATTATGTAAAAGAAATGCTGGAGGGCATTTATATTGCACATCCGGAAAAGATAACGTTTACAGGAGATGATATACATTGCCTGGTGGCAGTAAATAAAAAAGAAGGAAAGGTAGGTATTGCGACGGGCGGCGGCTCGGGGCATTTACCTTTGTTTCTTGGATATGTTGGAAAGGGGATGCTGGACGGATGCTCTGTTGGAGATGTGTTCCAGTCACCGAGTGCAGAACAAATGCTGGAAGTGACCAGGGAAATAGATTCGGGTGCCGGCGTGTTATATATTTATGGAAATTATAATGGAGATATTTTTAATTTTGATATGGCTGCAGAAATGGCTGAGTTTGAAGAAGATATTCGTATAGAAAGCGTGGTCGTCGGCGAAGATGTTGCGTCGGCAGGTCCGACAGTTCAGGGAGAAAAAAATACCAGAAGAGGTGTGGCTGGAATTGTATTTATCTATAAGTGTGCTGGTGCGGCAGCGGACGCAATGCTCAGTCTTGAAGAGGTAAAAAGAGTGGCTGAAAAAACCGCTGCGAATGTCAGGACAATGGGTGTGGCATTAACTCCATGTACGGTGCCGCGCGTTGGAAGAGCCGGATTCCATATCGCTGAAGACGAGATGGAAATAGGCATGGGAATTCACGGAGAGACGGGAATACGCAGGGGGAAAATACAGCCAGCAGATCAGATTATTGAAGAAATACTTGAAAAGATAATTGCAGATGTTCCTTATGTTAAGGGTGATGAAGTTGCAGTTTTGATCAATGGCCTTGGTGCAACCACTTTAGATGAACAATACATTGTTACCAGAAAGACAGACGCATATCTTAGAGAAAGAGGAATCAGAGTTTATAAGTACTATGTAGGCGAATTTGCTACTTCTTTAGAGATGGCAGGCTGTTCAATATCTTTACTGAAACTGGATGAAGAACTGAAAAAATATTTAAGTGCGCCTGCTGAAACACCGTTTTTTGTACAATAAGAAATACAGGAGGGGATATGAAAAGCGTTGAGTTGAAAAATTATCTTAAAGTCTTAAAAGATATAATGGCAGAATACAAAGTGTATTTAATAGAATTAGATAGTGTTGTTGGGGACGGCGATTTAGGACTGACTATGAGTGATGGGTTTCTGGCAGCTTATAATGCGATTGCGGATGATGAGGAAAGAGATTTGGGAAAACTCCTGTATAAAGCAGGGAAAGCAATGTCAGTTGCCGTGCCATCTACCATGGGAACGCTTATGGCGTCCGGATTCATGCAGGCCGGAAAAGAGTTAAGAGGTAATATTGAACTTCAGGATAGAGAGGCTTACCGCTTGTTTCAAGAATATGAAACAGGGGTAGCCAACCGTGGGAAAGCAAAAGTGGGTGAAAAGACCTTTTTAGATGGTATTGCTCCGGCTGTGAATGCAATGATTCAATCCGGACAAAGAGGTGAATCAATAAAAGAAATTGCAAAAAAAGGGGCAGAAGCAGCTAAAACTGGTTTTGAAAATACAACGACTATGAAAGCTGTCCACGGCAGGGCAGCAACAAGAGGTGAGGAGTCAGTGAGACTGAAGGATCCGGGAGCAGCAGTTGCAATGCTGATGTTTGAGGCATTTGAAATGAGCTTGGTGGAGGTTTCGGGTAAGTAGCGAGGCGGAGGAGCCTTCCTTGGGGTACGCTACCTCTTTTAATGATTATTATCCTGCGAAGAGGGCTTCTTTAAACCACCCTTTGCCCATGTTAGACGAATCTGCATCCTTATACCAGCCCTTTTTACCTTTCGAATTTTTTATTTGAATATATCTTTTACCGTTTTTGGTATCTCCTTTATTTGATTTTCATATACCATATTTTATCAATTATTCAAAAAGATAACAAGCCCTTACTGAAATGGCAGCAAACACATTTATTCAAGACATTTCTTACAATGGCAATGGTGGAATAGATAAACCAGAGGCACCTCAAGGGAGCTTTCCCAACATATTAACAATGCTTTACGTTAAAGCAAAAACATGTTACAATTATGTAAACATTTTAGGACGCTATATAATTAATGTTTTTCCTCAATGTGGGGGTGAGGATAACCAGAGGAAGCAGTAAAAATTATAAGAAACCAAATTAAGTCATTACAAGGAGGTATGAGTATGAAAAAGACAATTATTAAACTAACAGGATTTTTATGTACATTATTAATGGTATTCACATTTGTCATGTCATTAGCTTCAATCAATGTTTTTGCAGATGAAAACGAAGTGATTCAAAATGATCAAACTGGAATACCTGACAAAGGATTATACTCAGCCATTCAAAAAGCACTTAACAAGGGCGCGGATGAAACATTTACAAAAGAGGAAGTAGGCAAGCTGAAATCTCTTACAGCATACTCAACAAGCAACTACATCGAATCTTTAAAAGGTATAGAGAATTTAGTCAATCTGGAATCGTTAGAAATTGAAGATGCATATAATATAACTAGTTTGAAAGAACTAAGCGGCTTAGTCAAATTGAAAGATTTAAAATGCAATAGTGGCGAGTACGAGAACATAAGCGGTAAGGGGAAGCTAACCAGTCTTAAGGGTATAGAAAATCTAATTAATTTAGAACGTTTGGAAGTTTCTTCCCATAGAATAACCAGTGTAAAAGAATTGAAAAAATTAACCCAGTTAAAGACATTATATTTAAGTGACAATGATATTACCAGCTTAAAGGGTATAGAAAAACTTGACAACTTGGAATACTGCAGCTTTCATTTAAATTATCTGAAAGAAAAAGAAATAAAAAATAGGCTTCCCAAACATCTCTTGGCAGATAAAAGATATTTAAAACTGGAAATTGCCCATCAAAGAATAATTAACAATTTAAAGATTACGTCCCCAAAGAAAATCACGAAGAAAACGAAGAAAATAACTGGTTTAACTAGTTTCAGGGCAAAAGTAACCATACTAAATGGTAAAAAGGTAGTTAAAACAACCTATGCAAATAAGTTTGGTGATTTTACATTTAACAAATTAAATTTGAAAAAAATGGGTGGGAAGAAATTAAAACTTAAGGTTTCAATATATGGAAAAACAAGGACAATTAGTTTCATGGTAAAAAAGAAATAACATGAATGAAAAGAGTTGATAAAGCCCCGAAAATTAGTAGCATTTTATAGTTGACTTTTATAATTAAATAATCTACTGTAAATATATATGGTAAACTTTATAAAGACAAATATACCGTGAAAAAATATAATGGAGCAAGTTAATTAAAAATCATGAAGAAAAAATATTTAATTATAGGGTTGGTATTTGTAATTATTTTAGTAGTAGGTATTATCTGCTTTATATTTAGTAAGAAAGACGTGCCGGATTATCCCGTATTTATGTTTGACGATCAGATGTATTTAGTCACCTGTGAATCAATTAGTAATGATGGTGAGTTACATAGTTTAGGAATAATTGATGAATCCGTTAGCAGTTATGATTTAAATAAAAATAATCAGGGATTCCGTGTACCAGAGGGTAGTGAAGTATATCAGATATCTGATATAGAATCTTATGACGATCCACTAATGGGTACACTTGCGATAAAAATAAGTGAAAATACCCAATTTGGAATCAATACTTATAATGAAGGAAGTTATTACATTGCAAGAAAAATAATAAAAAGAGGATGAATAATAAATTGATCCCATAATTAATATAATATCAATACAACAGCACAAAAGCCACCGTAATGGGTGGCTTTTAATGTAAAGGTTTTTGGGATATAAATTTCTTTGATGGGTATTTGATAGTTGCAGATGATTGTTTTTTGCATCAGAAAAGACTTAGACAAAAACCTGACGGTATAAAAAGTAATAGATTAGATGTATTTCCTATCCCTTTTACAATTACACTGGAAATTCACAACAACCTCTGGTAGAATACCAATGTAAGACCCCAATAATTCCCAAAAATCAATTTTTAATCTCAAGGAGGAAACGCCATCATGTATTATAAACAATATGGAAATACAGATATAAAAGTCTCTGCAATCGGTTTCGGCACTATGCGCTATGATGATGAAGATGTAAAAGCAGGCAGACTGGAAAAATGCGCAGAAGTCCCACTATACGCCTACGAAAAAGGAATCAATTATTTTGATTCAGCCCCTTTCTATTGTGATGACAAAAGCGAAATCATCACCGGAATTGCACTGTCACAGATGAAAAGAAGTGAAGTATACGTCACATCCAAAACAAACTTTGCTACCTTGGAAAACGATACCAGCCGTGATGCATTCCGCAGACGTCTGGAAATGTCTTTAGACAGGCTGCAGACAGATTATATAGACTTCTATCATATGTGGTGTATGTTAGATGTAGAATCTTATCATAAACACGTGGATGCCCTGTATAAATTTTTTGAAGAAGCAAAAGCAGAAGGCCTGATTCGACACATCGTATTTTCCTCCCATATGCAGGGAGAAGATCTTGGACTGGTAGTAAATGATCATAAGTTCCGGGGAATGCTGATCGGGTACAATGCGGTGAATTATCAGTTCCGCCAAAGCGGTATAGAAGCAGCCCACGCAAACGGCATGGGGGTTGTTGTCATGAATCCGCTCAGCGGAGGTCTGATTCCTCAAAACCAAAAAACATTTGAATACTTGACAGAAGGCACAGATTTAACAGTCCCCCAGGCAGCCCTCCGGTTTGTGGCATCCCATAAAGAGATCACGGTGACCCTTGCCGGATGTACCACAAAGGAGCATGTGGACGATGCCGTAAAAGCGGTAGAGAATTTAAAAGAATATCCGGCGGGGGAAATTGTAGCGTCTTATGCGGAAAAGGGTGTCGCATTAAATAACCTCTGTACCGGTTGCGGCTATTGCAAAGGCTGCCCAATGGATATTCCAATCCCCAAATTCATGGATGCGTATAATTTAAAGATTTTATCCGGCAGTGAAAGTATCCGGCAGCGATTGGACGGGATGTGGGGAATGAAAAAAGATCTGGCCGCAGAATGTATCGCCTGTGGGCAATGTGAAAGCCTATGTACACAGCATCTGCCGATTATTGAAAGATTGCAGGAAATAAGTGAAATGGAATGATAATATTCGTTTTGCATAGGAAGACGAGAGATTTATACATATTATACAATCATAGTCTTGACTTATGGTATTAAATATAAAATTAATGGTTATTACATCTTCATCCAAAGCATAAGATATTCATATATTCAGTAGATATAAAAATGTAAAGTGAGATGAAGAGATGGATTCAGGTAATTTTATGCTACAATCGAATACGATAAATGAAAAGATGGGTACAGGATATTTAACGGTACAATGCCGTACGGGCGATAATGCATTACCGGTTATTGCACATGTGATCATAAGACGGACAGATGGGATGATATTATACGAAACAGATACATATGCGGATGGCAATACAGGTCATTTTCCATTAGCGGCTCCCGATAAAGAGTATACATTAACCCCTAATTACACAAAGCCGGCATATGCCACCTATGATGTGGATGTCAGTGCGGAAGGTTATGTTACTGAGCATATCCATGAAGTTGAAATTGTGGATACGCAGACTGCAATTTTACCGGTAACCATGTTCCCTCTGGCAGATGAGCCAAATCCTGTTACCGAAAATACCATCGTGATCCCTCCCATAGGAATATTAATTAATGCACCATACAGAAAGGTGGATCCACCTGATTCACGCTCCTTAAGTGAAATGGTTATTCCTGACTATATAACAGTACATTTGGGCATACCCACCAATACTGCGGCGAGAAATGTAAGAGTGAATTTCGTTGACTATGTAAAAAATGTAACATCCAGTGAAATTTATTCAACCTGGCCTCAAAATTCTCTGATTGCTAATATCCATGCCATAACAACGTTTGCACTGAACAGAATATTTACCGAGTGGTACAGAAGCCGTGGTTTTAATTTTGATATAACCAATTCAACCAGTTATGATCAGTCATATAGAGACGGAGGAGTGATTTTTGAAAATGTAAGCCAGATTGTAGATGGCATTTTTAATGTCTATGCACGTAGATTTGGATTTGCCAATCCATTTTTCACTCAATTTTGTAATGGCAGTACGGTCACCTGCCCGGGGCTTTCGCAGTGGGGTACGGTTACGTTGGCCAATCAGGGGTTGAATCCTTTAGAAATATTGCGTTACTATTATCCAAATGACCTTGAACTGGTAACCAGCCAAAACATCACCGGGATCACAGAATCTTATCCGGGGTATGCGCTCAGCCTGGGAAGCCAGGGTGAGTCGGTACAGAGAATGCAGAACTTTTTAAACAGAATCCGGGTAAACTTCCCGTTAATTCCTGTTATTTCAAATCCAAACGGTGTATTTGGCCCGGATACTCAGGAAGCCGTCAGAACGTTTCAAAGAACCTTTAATTTAACGCCGGACGGTGTGATAGGAAGAAACACCTGGTATAAAATCACTTTTATTTATGTAGGCGTCACAAAGCTTGCGGAACTGGACAGTGAGGGGATAAGATTTACGATTGGTCAAAACCCGCCGAATGTGGTACTGTCCCAGGGGTCCAGAGGTGAAGCTGTTCTGGAGCTGCAGTTTATTTTAAATTCTATAGCACCATATTATCCAACGATACCGCCTGTAATACAAGACAGTGTATTTGGTTTTGATGTGAAAAATGCGGTGATAGAATTCCAGAAAACCTTTAATTTAACGCCGGATGGTATTGTAGGTCCGGGTACCTGGAATAAGTTATACGCAGTATACCGCGGCATTGATGAAAATGTGCCTGTGCCGCCGCAGGAAGAACCGGATATCTCAAATGCGCCTCCATATCCGGGTACGCCATTAAGAGTTGGCTCCACCGGCTTGAATGTACGGCTGATGCAGACTTATCTCAATACAATCGGCTTTATTTATCCCAATATACCATATCTGACAGTGGACGGGATCTTTGGAGAAGCCACGCGGAGAGCCGTAGTTGCATTCCAGCAGCAGTTCTTATTGACACCGGATGGAATCATTGGGCCGCTGACATGGAACAAAATTATAGAACAGTACCTGCTGGCTATCGGTGAAACGTCTGTCTCTCTTGAATATCCAGGGACTCCGCTACGGCTTGGTTCAACAGGAAGTTATGTACGTTTGATGCAGCAATTCCTTTCAGATCTGCGGGCTCCATATCCGAGTCTGCCGGCCATTACGGTTGATGGAATCTTTGGCCCCAATACGCAGGCGGCAGTAATAGGATTTCAAAGGCTCTTTGGACTGACGCCGGATGGGATCATCGGGCCTGTGACCTGGAATGCAATCGTAGCCCAGCGCAATGCTTTATTAGAAGAATAATATGATGTTGGGGTCAAAAGGTATTTTGACCCCAACATCATGCTTTTTCATGCAAGCATGAAACGCATGACCTTTTGACCCTGGTATCATAATATAAAATAGAGGATGTCCCAAAACCAGCGGGTTTTAATCGTAGTTTTGAGAGGGCGTCCATCTTTTTTGTCTAATAGGAAATTCCTTCTTTGTTTTGAGTGTTTTGAGTGCGTTTTTAGTTTTTGAGACATTTTTGAGTGTTATGTGAAAATAAACAATTTTAAAAGATGAAAATTGGTTGATATATACAAAACAACAATTAAATGAAGAAAACTGTTGCATAATATGGAGAGCAATGTTATAATTACAACAGTTGAAAACGTTACCGATAACGGTTTCAATAGTAAATAATAACAATGTATATAGAAGGAGGGTATGTAAAATGAAAAAGTTAAAGAAACTAATGGCACTGGGATTATCTTTAGCAACGGTATTAACATTGGTAACAGGCTGCGGAGGTGATACCGGCAGCGAAACACAAGCTCCTGGAACAGAGGATTCCAAAGTTGAAACTACAGCTCCTGCGCAGGCAGATACAGAAGCAGTACCGGATGAGGCAGCAGGCGAGGGAAAAGTATACTATTTGAATTTCAAACCGGAGCAGGCTGAACAATGGGAAGAGCTGGCCGCAGTTTATCAAGAGGAGACCGGCATAAAGACAACGGTTGTAACCGCAGCTTCCGGAACATATGAATCAACGTTGAAATCAGAAATAGCAAAATCAGAAGCACCTACGCTGTTCCAGGTAAATGGACCGGTGGGTCTGGCTTCATGGAAAGATTATTGCTATGACTTAAAAGACAGCGACATCTACTCGAATTTGAAAAGTGATGACTTTGCTTTGATCGGTGACAGCGGGGAAGTTTCTGGAATTGCTTACGTTATTGAAACCTATGGTCTGATTTATAATAAAGCATTACTGGCAGACTATTGTGCACTGGATGGTGCAGTAATTCAATCAGCAGATGAAATTACGAACTTTGAAACCCTGAAAGCAGTTGCGGAAGATATACAGGCACATAAAGATGATTTGGGAATTGAAGGAGCCTTTGCCTCTACTGGTATGGATGGCTCCAGTGACTGGAGATTTAAGACACACCTTGCAAACATCCCTATTTATTATGAATATGAGGCAGATGGGATTGAATCTACTGATGCGATCAAAGGTACGTATTTGGATAACTATAAGGCAATCTTCGATTTATATATCAACAATTCTACTTGTGAACCAGGACTGTTGTCCAGCAAGACCGGTGAAGATGCCGCTTCTGAATTTGCTTTAGGTGAAGCAGTATTTTATCAGAACGGGACATGGGCTTACGACGACATCAAAGATAATGACGTTGCTGATGAGGACATTGGTATGCTGCCAATCTACATTGGTGCCGATGGGGAAGAGAATCAAGGTCTTTGTACAGGAAGCGAAAACTATTGGTGTGTAAATAAGCAGGCTTCTGAAGCAGATATCAAAGCGACTCTGGATTTCTTAAGCTGGGTGATCTCCAGTGAAACCGGAAAACAGGCTATGAATGACATGGGATTTGTAACGCCGTTTAGTACCTTTACTGATGCGGAACTACCGGAAAATCCATTGTTGACTGCAGCAAATGAATATATTGCGGCGGGAAAGACTTCCGTAAACTGGTGCTTTACAACCATGCCTTCTGAAGAATGGAAGAATGGAGTAGGCAGTGCGTTGCTTGAATATGCACAGGATACCGGTGATTGGGATGGAGTGGTAACTGCTTTTGTAGATGGCTGGGTTACTGAATATGAGGCAGCGAATCAGTAAATTGTGGGATGATTTATTGATAATACCAGAGGGTGGGCGATGCTACGCCCACCCTCAAGATATAAATTACCCTGCGGGTATATCGTATGTCCAAAAAGCATGGACACGCGTACCCTTGAGGGTATAAAAGAGGAAGCACCCTGCGGGTATATCGGATGTCCAAAAAGCATGGACAAAAAAGAGGAAGCACCCTGCGGGTATATCGGATGTCCAAAAAGCATGGACATAAAAGAGGAAAGGGTTACCATTATGGAGAAAGCGATTAAAAAATATTTTCCGATTTTTGTATTACCTACGCTCATAGCATTTAGCATTGGTTTTTTTGCGCCATTTATTATGGGTGTATATTTATCGTTTTGTAAATTTACGACAGTTACGGATGCGAAATTTACAGGTCTGTCTAATTACATTAAGATTTTTTCGGATAGTACATTTGGGCATGCATTTTGGTATACGGCAGCATTTACCATCATAAGTGTTGTTGTGATAAATGTGCTGGCCTTTGCGGTGGCATTACTTTTGACCAGAAAAATTCGCGGGACGAATGTTTTCAGAACGGTTTTCTTTATGCCGAACCTGATTGGCGGTATCATTCTGGGTTATATCTGGCAGTTGCTTTTGAATGGTATCTTATTGCAATTTGGCCGCACATTGACTTATTCCTCTACATATGGATTCTGGGGACTTGTGATACTGATTTGCTGGCAGCAGGTTGGTTATATGATGATCATATATATTGCCGGTATTCAGAATGTACCGGGAGAGCTGGTGGAAGCGGCAAAGATCGATGGAGCCAGCCCCGTACAGATCCTGAAAAATGTGACCCTCCCGATGGTAATGCCGTCGATAACGGTTTGTACATTCCTGACATTGACAAATTCATTCAAGCTGTTTGACCAGAATCTTGCATTGACAGCCGGTGAACCTTCCAAAATGTCAGAAATGCTTGCGCTTAACATTTACAATACGTTTTATGGACGTACCGGATGGGAAGGCGTCGGTCAGGCAAAAGCAGTTATATTCTTTGTCCTGGTAGCGGTAATATCCATCGCTCAGAACAGGCTTACGAGAGTGAAGGAGGTGCAGCAATAATGAATACAAATAAATCAAGGACAAATGGGTTGCTGACAGTTATTTTTTCTGTAATTTCAGTATTTTATATGTTTCCCATACTGCTTGTACTGCTGAACTCTTTTAAGAAAAAGGCTTATATCAGTAAACGGCCGTTTGCATTGCCCACAGGCAAAATGTTTGTTCAATTTGACAATTATGTGAATGGAATCAAAAAGACGGGATTTTTTGAAGCTTTTGGCTGGACCTTATTTATCACGGTGGGGTCTGTGGCAGTCATTATTTTATGTACATCTATGTGTGCATGGTATATCACAAGGGTAAAGAACAGGTTAACTTCAGCAATTTACTATGTATGCCTGTTTTCTATGATCGTACCGTTTCAGATGGTAATGTTTACGCTGTCCAAGATCGCCAATATGCTGCACTTAAGTACTCCATGGGGCCTGATTATTATTTATTTGGGATTCGGAGCGGGTCTGGCCGTGTTCATGTTCTGTGGGTTTGTCAAATCCATTCCGTTGGAAATCGAAGAAGCGGCTATGATTGACGGATGTACTCCGATTCAGACTTACTTCAGGGTGGTATTTCCGATTATGAAACCAACCTGTATTACGGTGGCAATCCTTCAGGCCATGTGGATTTGGAATGATTACCTGCTTCCTTTACTGGTATTGGATATTAAAAAGTATAAGACCCTTTCAATCGCCATACAATATTTGCGAGGCGGCTATGGTTCGATCGATATGGGAGCTATGATGGGAGTATTGGTGCTGGCCATCATTCCGATTATCATATTTTATCTGGCATGCCAGAAATATATTATTGAAGGTGTTGTCGCCGGCGCCGTAAAAGGATGACCGGCCGGCAGATGAATTGTGTGGAGGAAAAGCGATGAGAGCATGTGGAATATTAATGCCGGTGGCGAGTCTGCCCTCAAAATATGGGATAGGATCCTTTTCAAAGAGTGCATATGATTTTGTGGATACCCTGGCATTGGCGGGACAGAAATACTGGCAGATTTTACCTTTGGGCTCCACAGGATATGGAGACTCACCATACCAGTCCTTTTCCACGTATGCAGGCAATTCTTATTTTATTGACTTGGATGCACTAGTGGATCAAGGCCTGTTGACGGTCGAAGAATGTGGGTCATATGATTTTGGCTGTAATGAGCGCTATATAGATTATGAAAAACTTTATTATTCCAGATTTCGCATTTTAAAGAAAGCGTATAAGAGGAGCCGGATAGAAGAAAAAGGTGACTATCAGATATTTGTGAAAAAACATAGTACATGGCTGCAGGATTACTGTTTATATATGGCGGTCAAGAATCATTTCGGCGGTATCAGCTGGAATGAATGGGATGTAGATATCCGAAACCGGAAACCGGAAGCCATAGAGTATTACGTAAAAGAATTTGCTGAGGAAATAGAATTCCATGGATTTTTGCAGTATATATTTTATAATCAGTGGATAGCATTGAAAGCCTATGCAAACAGTAAAGGTATTAATATTATCGGTGACATCCCCATTTACGTGGCATTTGACAGTGCAGATACCTGGGCGCATCCGGAACTGTTCCGGTTTAATGAAAATAATGAGCCGGATGCGGTGGCAGGATGCCCGCCGGATGGATTTTCAAGAACCGGACAGCTTTGGGGGAATCCATTGTATGACTGGGAATATCACAGAGCGACCGGTTATGAATGGTGGTGTCAGAGAATTGCATATAGCCGCACAATGTATGATTTGATCCGTGTGGATCATTTCCGTGGATTTGATCAATATTATGCGATTCCCTATGGTCATAAGACAGCAGAATCCGGCCGGTGGCTGCCGGGACCCGGGATAGAATTTTTTGATAAGCTGAAAGAACGTCTGGGTGAAGTAGATATTATTGCCGAGGATCTGGGGTATCAGACCCCCAGTGTATTAAAACTTCTAAAAGATACGGGCTATCCGGGTATGAAAGTATTGGAGTTTGCTTTTGATTCCCGGGAAGAGAGCGATTATCTGCCCCATAACTATACCGAAAATTATGTGGTATATACAGGAACTCACGATAACCAGACATTACAGGGCTGGTTCAGGGAACTAAGCCCGGAGGACAGGGAATACGCTGTCGAGTATCTGGATATAAAAGAAAAAGATATTAGTCAGATTCATTGGTCATTTGTCCGGGCAGTCCTTGCCAGTGTTGCAAAACTTGCGGTCATACCAATACAGGATTATCTGGGACTGGGAGCGGAGGCCAGGATCAATCAGCCCTCAACCATGGGTGGCAACTGGACCTGGCGCCTACAGGAAGAGGAATTTACAAAAGAACTGGCAGCTAAGATCCGGAAGCTTGTGAAGCTCTATGGAAGGTTATAGCGACAGATGTTTTGAAAATTATTGAAATGCGTACGCCATGCTTCCTGACCGGCAGCATGGCTGTTTTTTCATATAACAGGAATTTGCTCCATAAACAAACTTTTTTATGTTACTTTATTTTTTCATAGTTAATTCATATAATTTTCGGCTAAAAGTTAATAGGGCAGCACTTCATTCGCATTGAAGAGCCAGCCAAGTCCCCCAGCGGATATAGATTATGCGAAAATACGGTGGATGAGGGTAGCTGCGCAGCTTGCGGAGCAGCGTAAGGGCGAGAGGAGACCCAAGAAGGCACGAGGGCATTCCCGAGTGCCGACTGGTTTAGGGGGCTCCGAACAACCGCCGAAGGAGTCCGTTCGCATAATCTATATCCGCAGGGGGACTTGGCGTCCCACCCCGCAATCCCCCCCCTCAATTATTTGAATTAACATTCCCTTGCTTTTTTGGGTGGTAGTTGGTAGAATATTAGGATGAAAGTTGGAACAGATGAGATTGCACGTGTCAATGATAAAATCAGAAGCGAAAAGTTGAGGAAAAATAATGGAGAGTATTACGATCAAGGATGTGGCGAGACTGTGTGGTGTTGGAGTCACTACCGTTTCCAGAGCTATGAATGATCATCCGGATATCAATCAGGAAACAAAAGAAAAAATCATGAAAGTGATTAAAGAATATAACTATATTCCAAATAACAGTGCAAGGAATCTGAAACGCTCGGATGCACGGACAATTGCTGTCCTGATAAAAGGAATCAGTAATCCATTTTTCAGCAAGATGATAAAAATCTTTGAACAGGAAATACAGAAAAAAAAGTACTCTTTTGTGCTTCAGCATGTAGATGATAAACAGGATGAAATTGATGTGGCGATCCGGCTGGAAAAGGAAAAGCGTTTAAACGGCATCGTTTTCCTGGGAGGGTTCTTTTCCCACTCCGAAGAAAAGTTAAAGCAGCTTCCGGTTCCTTTTGTGATCAGTACGGTAGGATTAATAGACAGCATTGATAAAAAAGGTTATTCATCGGTTTCTGTAGATGATGTGAAAGAGAGCTACAAGATGACAGATCACCTGATAAAGAACGGGCATAAACGCATTGCCCTGCTTTCCGCGTGCGAGGAAGATGAAAGTATAGGACGGCTCCGGCTGGAAGGGTATAAGCGGGCGTTACAGGATCATGGAATAGAATCAGATCCTTCTTTGATCCGTCCCATGCGTGATGATCTGGATGGATATACGATGGAAAATGGATATGCGGTCACGAAGGAATTGCTGGAATCAGGTGTGCCTTTTACGGCAATTTATGCCATATCCGACAGTGTGGCGATCGGAGCGTGCAGGGCGCTGCGGGATGCCGGGAAAAAAATTCCGGCGGACTATTCAGTTGCCGGATTTGACGGACTGGATATTGCAGCTTTTTATTATCCGGCATTGACGACTATACGGCAGCCGGTGGAAGAGATGGCAGAAGCAACGATAAAGATATTATTTGATGTGATAAGAAAAAAGACAGCCACGCGGCATCGGATATTTGAAGGAGAATTAGTGCAGGCAGAATCAGTGAAAACAATTAAAGGAAACTGAAAATGGGAATTATAAAAGTGAATAAGATTAGTTATGATTATATAAAGTACGGCGAGGAAGGGAAAGCAGAATCAACCATTCGTGCAATCGATGGTGTGGATCTGCATATTCAGCGCGGAGATTTCGTGGCTATATTGGGTCATAACGGTTCCGGAAAATCGACTCTGGCAAAACATATAAATGCCATTTTACTACCCACGGAAGGGACACTGTTTGTAGACGGCAAAGATACCGGACAGGAGAAGAATCTCTGGGATATCCGTCAGACAGCCGGTATGGTTTTCCAAAATCCGGATAATCAGATTATTGGGACAGTCGTGGAAGAAGATGTGGGATTTGGACCGGAAAATATGGGTGTTCCTTCTAAGGAGATATGGGAACGTGTGGAAGAAAGCCTCAGGTCTGTGGGTATGTGGGAATACCGTACCCATTCCCCCAATAAACTTTCCGGCGGGCAGAAGCAGCGGGTAGCAATTGCCGGGGTAGTGGCTATGCATCCGAAATGTATTGTGCTGGATGAACCTACTGCTATGCTGGATCCGACAGGGCGGAAAGAAGTCATACGTACCATTCGTGCACTGAACCAGGTGGAGGATGTGACGGTGATATTGATTACACATTATATGGAAGAAGTAATCTATGCGGACAAGGTTATAGTTATGGATGAAGGAAAAGTAGTTATGCAGGGAACGCCAAGAGAAATTTTCTCACAGGTGGATAAGCTGAAAGAATTCCGTTTGGATGTTCCGCAGGTAACACTGCTGACCCATGAACTAAAGAATGCCGGATTAGAATTGCCGGAAGGGATTTTAAGTGTAGATGAACTGGTGGAGAAGATATGCCTGTTAAAATAGAAAACTTAAATTATATATATAATGAAGATACCGCTTTTGAGAAAAAAGCGTTGGAGAATATTGATCTGGAATTGCCGGATGGGCAGTTTATAGGAATTATCGGACATACAGGATCCGGAAAGTCTACGTTGATCCAGCATTTGAATGGACTCATAAAAGCCACATCGGGAACGATTTTTTATAATGGAGAGAATATTTACCGGGATGGATATAAGATGCGGGAATTGCGAAACCAGGTGGGCCTGGTATTTCAATATCCGGAACATCAGCTCTTTGAGGTAGATGTATTCAGCGATGTATGTTTTGGACCTAAGAACCAGGGGCTTTCCCCGGAAGAAGTAGAAGCCAGGGCTTACGAGGCGCTTCGGCAGGTAGGTCTGAAAGAAAAGTATTATAAGAAATCTCCGTTTGAATTATCGGGAGGACAGAAACGGCGTGTGGCGATTGCCGGAATATTGGCTATGCATCCGCAGGTATTGATTCTGGATGAGCCGACGGCAGGCCTGGATCCAAGAGGAAGGGATGACATTTTAAACCAAATTGCGAAACTTCATAAAGAACGGAAAATAACGGTTATTCTGGTATCTCATAGTATGGAAGATATTGCGAAGTATGTCGAACGTATCATTGTAATGAATGCGGGAACTGTAATGTATGACGGAGTCCCTAAGGATATCTTTGGGCATTATAAGGAACTGGAGGAGATTGGTCTTGCGGCGCCGCAGGTTACGTATGTAGTGAAGGCGCTGGAAGAGAAGGGATTTGATATCGACACGACGGCTACTACGGTAGAAGAGGCAAAGGCAGCCATATTACAGGCATTGGGGAAGTAAAAAATTATGTTAAGAGACATTACATTAGGACAATATTATCCGGCAGATTCTGTTATTCACAGATTAGATCCAAGGACGAAACTGGTAGGGACATTGGTATTTCTCATATCTTTGTTTTTGTATGATTCATTTTTGTGCTATGCGTTGGCGACAGTGCTTCTGCTGGCTGCGGTCAGAGCTTCCAGGGTACCATTGAAGTTCATAATGAAGGGAATGAAATCGATTCTCTTTCTTCTGATGATTACGGTAGTATTTAGTATATTCACAACGCCGGGGGAAGAGATTTTGCATATATGGAAGCTGACGGTTACCCGGGAAGGGCTTCTCAAGGCGGTATTTATGACGATACGGCTCACTTATCTAATCATCGGTTCCTCCCTGATGACACTGACAACAACACCGAATCAATTGACAGACGGTATGGAAAAGGGATTGGGTCCTCTTAAGAGGCTGCATGTACCTGTTCATGAGTTGGCTATGATGATGTCTATTGCGCTGCGGTTTATTCCGATCTTGTTGGAAGAGACAGATAAAATTATGAAAGCGCAGATGGCAAGAGGAGCGGACTTTGAAAGTGGGGGACTGATTAAAAAAGCGAAGAGTTTGGTACCGCTTTTGGTGCCGCTCTTTATTTCGGCGTTTCGCCGGGCCGGGGATCTGGCAATGGCAATGGAAGCCAGAGGTTACCGGGGAGGCGAAGGGCGCACAAAGATGAAACCATTGGTTTATCAGACAAGGGATTATTTGACTTATCTGTTGTTAGTGGGTTATTTGGTTTGCTTTTGTCTGATTGGGGTGTATTTGTGAGATTTAAACCTTGAAGGCATATGTGACGGTAAATTTTGCTTTTAAGTAAGAAAGTGATTAGTGGAGTAGAGCGAGGATTTGATGAAACGTATAAAAATGATTGTAGCTTACGATGGAACGAATTACAATGGGTGGCAGATACAGCCCAATGGCATTACAATAGAGGAGATTCTGAATCGGCATTTGTCAGAACTTCTGAAGGAAGAAATTAAAGTAATGGGAGCCAGCAGAACGGATGCGGGGGTACATGCATTGGGGAATGTGGCTGTTTTTGATACTTCGGCACTTATGCCGGCTGAAAAAATTTCCTATGCAATGAATACGAGATTGCCCCGGGATATTCGTATTCAGGATTCTCGCGAAGTTTCGGAGAAATTTCATCCGCGTTTTTGTAAAACGGTTAAGACGTATGAGTATAAGATATTAAATCGGCGTTTTCCGGATCCTACGAAACGATTGTATTCATTCTTTTATTATTATCCGCTGGATATGGGGAAAATGCAGCAGGCGGCAGATTATCTGGTGGGAGAACATGATTTTAAAAGTTTTTGTTCGGTGAAAGACGAAAAAGAAAATACGGTAAGGACTATTTATGCACTTGATTTAAATAAGGACGAGGATATGATTACGATACGTATTACCGGCAGCGGCTTCCTGTATAATATGGTACGCATCATTGCCGGAACATTGATTCGGGTAGGCGGGGGTTCTTATGAACCGGAACATGTGAAAGATATATTGGAGGCGAAGGACAGAGAAGAAGCGGGAGAGACGGCGAGACCGGAAGGGCTGACGCTGGTAGGGATACTATATCCGGACAAGGAGTGATTATTACGCTGATATAAAAAGAGCTGTCGGTTAATACCGAGTTTTGAGATGGTTGTCGTTAGCCATCTTTTTTCTCTATTTAGGACAAGTTTACAGGGGACGTTGTGACTCGTTTGAGCAACAACGTCTCCTGTCTTATGCTATCTATTTCCCAACAGCCTCTTTTTTGATATGGTTTATAATAAAAATTTGGTTTTCTATAGTGCAAAATGAATAAAAATTATTGTGAAAATTGATTATTATATACAAATAAAACATAGAATGTAAAAAAGCATTGAAAAAATATATAAAAAGTTTATAATTAATTTTAGTAAGGCAGTAAAAAAGAGAGGTATAAAAAATGAAAATAAACATAAAAAAAATAAGTGAACAGACAGGATTTTCGCCTGCTACCGTATCAAATGCTTTGAATAGAAAAAGAGGGGTAAATAAAGATACATCGGCTAAAATCTTTCAGGCAGCCAGAGAACTCGGGTACATAAATGATTCAAATATCCAAAAGATCAAATTGGTAATGTATAAGTATAATGGTTTGATTACCGATGACACACCGTTTTTTCCGTTGATGTTTGACGGATTTGAAAATGAATGCCGTACCTCAGGATATGAAATGGCGATGTGTTATCTGGACAGGAGAGCAGAAGATTATGAAGAGCAGGTGCGGTGGCTGCTGAACGATACCTCATCGGCAGTAGTCCTTCTGGGGACAGAAATGCAGGAAGAAGATATTGCTGCTTTTAAAGGTGCAAAGTGTCCCTTCCTCACACTGGATTACTGGAGTTCAGACATGGTATTTAATGGGGTGTTAATCAATAATTCTGATTCGGCACGATTGGCGGTGGAATACCTGATTAATAAAGGGCATAAGGAAATCGGTTATTTAAGAGGATCTTTTCGCATTAAGGCTTTTCGCTCCAGGGCAATTGGCTATAAATTGACCATGAATGCGCATGAACTTCCGGTTCCCAGTAAATATACGGTAACCTTGGCGACTACGATGGAGGGAGCATATCGGGATATGGCAAAGTACCTGCAGACAAAACCTGAGCTGCCGACAGCCTTCTTCTCTGATAATGATATGATCGCTCTGGGGGCAATGAAAGCATTACAGGAATTTGGATACCGGATTCCGGAAGATATATCGATTATCGGATTTGATGATTTGCCTTTTTGTGAAATTGTTACCCCGAGACTGACCAGCCTTCGGGTGCCAAAACAGGAAATGGGGAAAATAGCGGTACGAAGGATGATTGAAATCATTAAAGGAGATAATGCGGCCAGAACTAAAGTGCAGGTTTGTACTGATTTTGTGGAAAGGGACAGTGTAAAAAATATAAACTAACATAAATGTCATTGTCCTTTTGGTTGAGTTTTGCTCATGGCTAGTACAGCGTTGCATAAATATTGCTGAATAAAATGTTTGATATGTACGCAATGCTGTACTAATATAAATTATGATTAGGAGAGGATGGATATGGACAGAAGCTATAATAATATAGAAAATCGCATTACTTATTTATGCTCCCGGGTAACTGCATTATTTTTTTGTAATTGTGTATTTGCTTTGAATACGGGAGAGATTATATTTCACAATGCAGTTGAACGGCTGAGATATCCTGTTAATGAAAATAAAATAAAAGACCATTTTTATTTAAACATGGATAATATGAAAGATACTGCAATTTTTGTAAAGCAAGTGGAATTATTTAGACATTATATACATATAAGGGTGGTAGAGGAGTCACTGAATGGTTTCTTCATAATAGGACCCTTTTTGACCTTGCCTATAAATGAAAAAGATTTGCAGAAATCATTATATGAAAGTAACATTGAAGTAAAATATTATAATAAATTATTAAACTACTCCAAAAACATAACGATATTACCATATAATTCTCTTTGTATTATCGGAGAATTAATGTATTTATATCTGACTGACAGTCAAGCCAAAGTGAGCATAGAAGATGACCGGCACTTTAATGAAGCAATATCCTGTAGAAAAGAACATAATCACATTCAGGAAATCACCAAATTATATAATACTCTTCATTCCAGTCAAGATTTTGAGTATGATATTTTACATTATATTAAGAAAGGAAACTCGAAAGAATTAGAGAGATATCTGGCTGAAGAATTCAGGGTTGAAGGAATCAGGGATACGTCTTTAGATACAATTCGAAAACATAAAAATGCGTTTATAGCAGCGATGTCTACAGCATCTCTCATGGCAGTGGAAGGTGGCGTTGATTGGGAAGAATCATTATTAATGCGGGATCAGTTTGAAGAGGAGATAGAAAAAACGAAGAGTATAGAAGAAATACAAAGGTATTATTTTATTATGTATATGGCATTTGTCAGAAAAGTAGAATTATATGCAACTGAAAATCTTAACCGGATTATTATCAAAGCTAAGAATTATATAAAGAATCAGGTTTATGAAAAAATATCATTACAAGATGTTGCACGGAAATCAGGTTTAAATGGAAATTATTTTGCATCTTTATTTAAAAAAGAAACGGGTTATACAGTTGGTGAATATATAATACAGTGTAAGATTGATGAGGCTAAATATCTTTTAAGAAAAAAATATACTATTTTAGATATAAGTGAGATATTAAAATTTACGGATAGCAGTCATTTTACGAAACAATTTAAAAAAGTAACAGATATTACTCCAAAACAATATTGCAAAAGTTTATGATAAACGTTTTATAAAGAAATTGTTTTAAAAAAGCAGAAATTATCAACGATTAAGTTGTTAATATACTGCTTTTTTTACGTTAAAATATGAAATATATAATTATTATCCTAAATTTACCAGGCAATATTTTCGAAATAA
>Ga0153924_1000220_pt1 | contig 38021 bp, 29 predicted proteins | sample TSNJ008MetaG_FD_104709 | JGI IMG/M metagenome (GOLD analysis project Ga0153924, IMG submission 104709) | Attine ant fungus gardens microbial communities from New Jersey, USA - TSNJ008 MetaG | ecosystem: Host-associated > Fungi > Mycelium > Unclassified | place: USA: New Jersey, Wharton State...
CAATGAGTTTTGTATATTTTCAATAATTTTAATTATGCTTACTTAGTATTTATAATGCAATTTAACAATTATTTAGGAGAATCTTAGAGAGACTCATTTATTTTGATTCCTATACGAAACGTATTAATACATAGCAAGTTCGTAAAGCTAGGAACAATCTACAAGGTTAACTGAACATTTGGTATAAATGCTTTTTCGAGTTGTACATTTACCTACCTTTTTTCCTCTGCAGAAATTCATATATAATAAATATGATAACTGTTAATACCACCCCGCTTATCACCACAAAAGGAAATACATACTTAACCAATATTGATTGTACATTAAACTTCTGGCTTTTCTTTTTAGAATTGTTTCCCTCACTTGTAATACTTTCAGTTACTTGCTTCGTTGTAACTTCCTCGCTTTCTTGTAAGGTTGTATCTTCCGTTTCCGTCTGCATTATTTCCGTTTCCTTTGTTTCTATCTCCTTTGTAGTTTTTTGGTCCTGTCCATCCTTCACAGCATTACTTTCCTGCTCCGCCACTTCCACTATATAACCGGCTTCTATACCCATTTTTAGATTAGCCTGAATTACACCTATTATCTCCTCTGCCTGTTCTTTTGTTAGATTTACACTATCATTTTTTAGATAGACGATTACCTGATTTACATAAGCAGAAGAAACTTTATAAGTAACCCCTTCATATTCAAACGTACCCTGCAATGCTTCAACCAGTGATTGTTCGTCTCTATTCAAACTTCCTGCATAAACCGTATCATTGGAAGCATTAAGCATTATAACTGCTATTATCAATACAAATACATACTTTTTCACTATTATTACTCCATTCCGCCGAGCCATATATCAGATTTGGCAATGGCATCAGTTTCTAATATTCTGTTTATCATTCTTGTAAATTAATATTTATCTTAATTATAATGGCCTTTTATCTAATAAGCAAGTAATCCTTTTTACATTTTATACTACAAAACACTAAGCATTGTTGACTTTCAACATCCATTAATAGTAATATATAAGTAATTATTATATAAAGAAAGGAAACTTGTTATGTGGATTGCAGACAATTGGAAAGATTATGAGATTATAGATACTTCTGAAGGCGAAAAACTAGAGAGATGGGGTAAATATATTCTTGCAAGACCTGACCCTCAAGTTATTTGGAATACACCTAAGAAAAATGCAAAATGGAACCAATTGAATGGACATTACCACCGTAGTTCTAAAGGTGGCGGTGAATGGGATTTCATCGATTTACCTAAACAATGGACGATAGACTATGAGTCACTAACTTTCAACCTAAAGCCTTTCAGCTTTAAGCATACCGGTTTGTTTCCTGAACAGGCTGTAAACTGGGATTGGTTTTCTTCTATTATAAAAAGAAGCAGGCGTCCTTTGAAAATCCTAAATCTATTTGCCTACACCGGTGGAGCCACCTTAGCTGCCGCTGCCGCCGGCGCCTCGGTCACGCATGTAGATGCTTCTAAAGGCATGGTTGGATGGGCGAAAGAAAATGCTTCCTCTTCTGGATTAGGCAATGCGCCTATTCGTTGGCTGGTCGATGACTGTGTAAAGTTTGTAGAACGAGAGATCCGCCGTGGCAACAAATATGATGGAATTATTATGGATCCACCTTCCTATGGGAGAGGACCAAAGGGTGAAATATGGCAGATGGAGGATTCTATTTATGCATTTATTCAGCAGTGTACACAGCTGTTATCGAAAGATTCACAGTTTTTCTTAATCAATTCATATACTACCGGATTAGCGCCTTCTGTATTAACCTACATGGTTTCCACAGAAATTTGTGCAAAGTACGGCGGTAATGTAATATCTGAGGAAATCGGCCTTCCTGTAACAAGTAATGGCTTGATTTTACCATGCGGCGCATCAGGCCGATGGGAAAACACACGAATTTGAAAGGAGTTTATATGAAACCATTAAAAGATTATAGCTTTATACGAGGATTTTGTTATGGACACAGTCAATCGAAGCCCATAGAAGTTTTAGAAAAAGAATTAAGTTATGCTGTTAGGCTGAACCTAAACAGTAACCGTATATGGTTAAGCTATGAGATGTATGAAAAGAATCCTCAAAAATATATGGATGACCTGGTTAATTTTGTACGTGTTTGCTATAAACACGGGATTACCACAATGCCAATATTATGGAATGGGAACGGGATTAACCCGGATATTTTGGAACCGGAGTTTAGAATATCTTACGGAGATAAATATGTTTCCGACATTGTGAATGCATTAAAACAAGAACCTGGGCTTATTATGTGGGATATCATGAATGAACCCTCTTGTAATGATTATATTTTAAAGGAAAAAGATGAAAACGAACTAAGTATTAAGTATTTGAAAATGTGGGATTTTGTCAGTTATTATTTAAAGCTTGTGAAGGATTTAGATCCTGAGAACGCATTAACAGTTGGACATACTTATGCAAAAGATATTGAACCCACTGTCCATCTTACTGATGTGATTTCTTTTCATGATTATTTTTCGACCAGAAAAGCCGTTAATACAACTTATGCTAAAGTAAAGGAGCTTAGCAGTAAATATGAACAGCCTATTATTAATAGCGAACTGGCTTGTCTGGGCCGCGCCAATCCGTATGATATGGCGCTCGAATGCGCTGAAGCTAACGGAGCCGGCTGGTATTTATTCGAACTAATTATCGGAGGGTATTGGGGAGATGTTCATGGGATTGTATATCCCGATGGTACAATTAGAGACCCTTCCATTATCGCTTCTATTATGGGATTTCATCGCAATAGAGATGTGGATACCATAATTAAACCGAATGCAAATAAGGAGGGTTATGCACAAACCGGAATTGATATGCTGCGGGAAGCATTACAATGTGAAACTGAAGTTTTTAAGGCACAGCGCAAACCTGTAGAAGATCTTTTAGAAGCTTGTGAGTTTTGCGCAAACCTTATAGAATGTTGTGAATTGATTCCAATGTATGACGCACTGCTTCCGCAGATTTATAAATGGCGGAAGGAAGAAAATCCAGATATTTTGAATATAAGGAAATTTGCATTTGAATTGGCTGAAATACTTAAGAAATATTGTCAATTGATTTAAACTACAAATATTGCCAGGTTGCAGAGCCAAAACTGACATTTACCTCATGTATCGGCATCGGGAGCATGTGACACGGAGGATTAGGATGAGATATTTCAAAAAAATTATTGGAGAACATGTGTATCTGTCTCCAATAAATATGAATGATGTAGAAATCTACACAAAATGGATCAACGATTATAAAGTAAGCGCAAATTTAGGGATCTATCGTCAAATGATAGATTTGAATAATGAGCAAAAAATCTTGGAACACTTGGCATCAGAAGGTCATAACTTCTCTATTGTCCTGGTTAATGATGATACCTTAATTGGTAATATCGGTTTGGCAGATATCGACCATATCAATCGTAAAGCAACAGTTGGGCTTTTTATTGGAGAATCCGAAAAGCGCAGTAAAGGATATGGTTATGAAGCATTGAAACTGATTTTAGGTTATGGATTTAAAACCTTAAATCTACACAATATTATGCTTCAGGTACATTCAGGCAATAAGCAAGGAATAGCGTGCTATAATAAAGTTGGATTCCATGAGTTCGGGCGCCGCCATGAGGCTGAATTTAAAAATGGTCAGTATATTGATATAGTCCAAATGGAAATAATGGATAACGAATTTATGAGTTAAACTTTACTCTTTTCTAACATACCAAAAAGAATCTGGTTTATCCTTCTGATAAGGCGCAGATAGATCATAGTAAAGATGAAATCGTGCAAAAACCAAATACCTGATTATCCAACGATGTAATATTAGGCAGATTTAACATATATCGTTGGATATGTTTTAACTATAGGGAAACACTACATTCCGTTTATTGTAGGTATTGATTTGTATCATCGCATTAAGTTATTATCTTTTGCATCTACATTACTGTTTTAATGCGGCCTTCACAACATCATAAATATTAATCGGCATTTTTTTATAGTCCTTATCGTAATTATATAGAATATTTTCAATCATTTCCCGGGTATATTTATTTAAATACTTCTGTTCCTGTTCAAGACTTTGTAAATATTGCTCTATATAATTTATTCCAGACACTCCTTCTTCAGTCAACCTAATAGGATAATCAAGCTCTACAATATGATCCTGGGGAGAAAACTGAGGATCATACTTAGTAAAAAATACTGCCATATCTTTCATTACCGCCTGCAGATAATAATTGCCATAATCACAGAAATATACACTTAGATTATTAAATAAGCTTAATGCATTCTTTACTTTTCCCTTAATCATTTCATATCCTGTGAGATAAATCATATTCAAATCTTCAGTCTTCGCCACAAGTGTGGATAAATCTTCAGCATTATATACTTCATCTATACAATACAATACTGCTTCCATCAACATTTGTGCTTTTTCATAGGTGATAGAACTACTTTCTTTACTGGTGTACTTGTCCGTTAACTTAGCAACAATTGGAAGGAGCTGCTCAAGTCGGCATTCAATTTTACTCTCCATTTTTTATTCCATTCCTCCGAGTCTATTTTCTAACGCCAGCAGAGTTCAGTCAGCACTTGCAGATATAAGTCCTTATCCCATCTTTGCTCTTCATCAAGCAAATCATAAACTTTTGTTCCTCCCGTCTTCTGATGCTCCTTATAACCTGCCCGCACAGCACGAGAAAAACGTTCAAGGCAGGTATTTGTAAGATAGTCTACATCGCCAAAACAAATATTCTCAAATTGCTCTTTCATAAAATTTAACAGCTCATCATCCGTCAATAGATCCAATGATTCATTCTTATATAAATAGAAAGCGTCTTGAAGTTCTATCAATGTATTCATATAATTACTTTGATTTATATACTCAGAGTCACAAAATTGATAAATAAGCTTATCTAAAATACCTTTACCAAATTCTACTCTTTGATACGTCTTTAGGCTGTCATTTCTACTTTCCACCAACATCTTTGCATCTTCTGCTGACAGAACAAGTCCAAATTCTTGAGTAAACGTATTACATTCAATAATCGAAGCAAGTTCTTCCTTTTGTCTTACTAACGCAAGTGCTTCCAGCAAATTATTCTCCAATTGCATCCCCCTCTATATGGCTTTTAATAGGGTGTAGTATAGCATCCAATTATTTCAATTACAAGTCTTGTCAGTGCCTGTATTTTATAGTATAATATAAGTGGTAGTAGATGTTGCTAAAGAGAATACAAACTATGCATTTAAATAGAATAATATCAGTCGACTTTAAAAACCTTCAATTTAGTATCCTTTATGGTAAAGGGTATTAAATTGAAGGTTTTTATAAATGTAATTATTGAAATTGCAAAACCAAAATCAACGAAAAATAAGCAAGGAATGATTGGATACTGCCGGACACTGGTATATTATGGTTATATTGTTATATAATAACATTGACTGCATATGTGGTAACTGCTATTATATAAATCATAAGATACCAATAAATGTTATATATGCTAAGTAATAGAAAGGGGAGATAATCGGATTTCTTAGCATTCATGCAACTATTACACTATGATTAATATGGAGGTTTATATGAAAAAACACAATTATGTTTACAAAATTATGACAATACTGCTATCTATGCTATTATGTTTTCGTATCAGTGCACCGGCATTGGCTCAGGAAAGTACAACATCAAATGCTGCAATTGCTTTTGCTACAGATTATATAACATTGCGTACTGCGATTGCAAATCAAGCAAGCACCATCATTATTCAAAATGATATTATATTACAGGATTCTCTTAGTATCAACTATAATGTAACATTAGCTTCTTATACAGAAGCTACACTTACTTCTGCAGCTGGTAAATACCATTTTCAAGCCAGCGTTTCAAGTATCACTATTACTTTCCAAAATGTTATTTTAGATGGAAATAGTATAGGAGGAGGTATTTATTCTCCAGTAAGCTACCTTACATTAGATGGCGCAATCATACAAAATTGCAGTTCATTAGCAAGAAATGATATATACGGTGGTGCTGTTTATTCTCAAGGCTGGCTGGGTCTTTATAACTGCTCTATTAAGAATAATAGCAGTTATTCTGCAGGTGGAGGTATCTATTGTTTACAATTAAATGCAATAGATTGCGATGTTACAAATAATACTTCAGCAAATGGCGGAGGTGTTTATATTGCTCATGCTGGTTCAGTTAGCAGCTGTACTTTTACCAATAATACGGCTTCTAGCAGTGGTGGTAAAGGAGGAGCAATCTTCTATGAGGCTTATTTACCAAACATTAGACCTATGCTGACAGTATTTTATTGTACAATTACAAATAACAGTGCCGGATATGGCGGTGGTATTTATTCTAATTACTATACAGTATTATCCGGTAATTCTATTAGATACAATACAGCTTACATAAATGGCGGTGGTATTTTCTTTGGAAACGGGGCAGGTTATTCTGATAATGATACAAATATCATTATAAATAACTCTCCTAATAATATTTATTCTAAATAAATATGAAAGCGGATGTTTCAAAATGTAAATTGCTTAGAGCATAGTGGAGACATCCCCCAGATTATTGGCAAATAGCCTCTTGTTTTTGAGATAACCAAGAGGCTATTTGTTATCTTTGCAATAACAGGTATTTTTAAATTTATTAAAAGTCATTATCTTCCGGAATCAAATTTTATACCTATACAGATTTTCTTCAAAAAAGAATTGAATATTTATATTTTTTTTGGTATAATCAGTCAGTCATTAAGTTACGGGGTGTGGCTCAGCTTGGCTAGAGCGCTTCGTTCGGGACGAAGAGGCCGCAGGTTCAAATCCTGTCACCCCGATTGAGCAAAAAGCCAATAATTAAATAGACAAACTCATTAAGTTTGAAGCCATAATTAAGCCTGTCGAATTCGACGGGCTTAATTATGGCTATACATTTATTGCATCATATTAAAAATTCTATTACAGTGAATCTTTCGAAACCCCTTAAACGAATATGTTTAAGAATAATAAGGCGTTTCACTATTTCAACGTAATATCTTTTACATGAAAATTATAAATCCAAATTGGTGATATCTCATAATAATACTTTGTATTCATTACCGCGATTGTATCTGGATAACAAATCATTTTATATGGTGCCTCATCCGCTATTATTTTATATGCCTCAATCATAAGATTAGAACGCTCTGCATTATCAACAGACTGTGATTGTTTAAGTGCCAATTCATCCACTTCTGTATTAGAATAAGCCGCATAGTTAGAACCACCTTCCCCTGCATTACTAGTTATATACTGAGGAAGTAAAAATCCAGCAGGATCCATATAATCTGGCGTCCATCGGTTAATCATCATGTCATAATCTCTGATTCCATCCGTCATCATACTTCCATATGCATACGCATAGTACTCGCTTGTCGTTACCTGCTTTATTGTCAAATCAATATTAAGTTCTTTCAGGCTATATTGTATCGCCTGTGCAATACTATTATAAGTACTGCTATTTAAAGTAGTAAGGGTACAGGAGAATCCATCTGCATAGCCAGACTGTGCCAAATATTCTTTTGCTCTTTCTATATCATAAGAATAAGATTCTATCGTATCACTCAATGTAGTCCAAAGATCTGTATCTAAAAGATACCCTTTTTTACCAAATGGAAGTGAAGTACTGTCAGTTGCATAATCACCCCACAGGCTTGTTCTTATAGAAACGGAATCAATCGCACAAGAAACGGCTCTTCTAACATTTACATCATCAAAAGGAGCAGATTGACAATTAAATGAAATCATTGTATTACTAACACTTTCTTCTTTATTAATATATACTGAATCACTGCCTTCATAGATAGACATGGATTCTAAAGAAGGACTAATTGCAAAATTACATTGATTTGAGGTAATAGCCATTGCCATAGAACTAGCATCCTCAATTACATTATACTTCACTGTCGTAAAAGGAATATCCTCTGCTCCACCCCAATAATATTCATTCTTTTCCAATACTACTTCACTTCCAGTTGTCCAGCTGACATATTTATATGCACCTGTTCCCATTACTCCACCATCTGCATTACCAAAACTTGTTCCTGCTTTTTCACAATATTCTTTGCTTATAATTTGTCCACCAGATGTTGCAGGTATATATTGCCACAAAGCATCTGCTTCTGTTAAGTGCACAGTAATCTCCCAATCTCCAGTCTGTTCCACTGATTCTACAGAGGCATAGGCCCAGTTCGTTTCTGCAGCAGTTGCTGGATCCATGATTCGTTCCATGGAAAAAATAACATCATCCATTGTAAGATTACTTCCGTCAGAAAATTTTACATCATCCCTAAAAGTATATACATATGTAACATCATCTTTACATTCCCAGCTTTTTGCTAGGTTAGGCTGTAGGCTCCCCTCATGGTCAAATAATAAAATGCTATCACAAATACTATTGACAACCTGGAAATTTGAAATTGTATAGTTCTGGGCTGGATCAAGAGAAGTGATATCATTGGTTAGACCGATTACTAATTGATTTGAATCATTCGTTTGTGCAATACTATTTGTATTTCCTTCTTCATCTGAGCTACTGCATGCCACTAAGCTAAAGATTAACATCATAGTACAAAATACACTTAAAAATTTTTTCATAATAATATTCCTCCTTCATAAATTAATAATTTATTTTGTTATCTATTTGAAAAGGATAATGACATGCTACATAATGTCCATCCTCAACTTCCAATAATTCAGGTGTTGTATTATCGCACTTAAAACTTTTGTACTTATACCTTGGGCATCTATCTGCAAAGCGACACCCATCCTCTACATCAATTGCATTTGGGATATCTCCCTTTAAAATAATTCTATCAGTTATCTCATCCGGATGCTCTTTTGGTTTGGCTGATAGTAATGCTTTTGTATATGGATGAAGTGGATTAGAAAATAAAGTTTTTGTATCCGCTAACTCTACAATAATTCCCAGATAAAATACTGCAACTCTGTCACAAATATTTTCTACTACAGTAAGATCATGGGAAATAAACATAATTGTCAAATTTAATTTATCCCTTAATTCTAAAAGTAGATTTAGAATCTGTGCTTGTACGGATACATCTAATGCAGACACTGGCTCATCGGCAACAATAAATTCAGGTTGTAACATAAGCGACCTGGCAATGGCAAGCCTTTGCAGTTGCCCTCCGCTTAATTCTTTTGAGCGACGCACCATAATATCCTTTGGCAGATTTACATATTCCAATAAATCCTCTGCTCTACTTTTTGCCTCCAGAAGAAGCATGCCATTCACTTTACCAAGCTCAATAAAAAGTTTTCCAATCGATTTATGCGGATTAAATGATGAATATGGATTCTGGAATATCATTTGCATACTCTTTCTGTAAGGTTTTAATTCTTTATTGTTCAGATTATTAATTTGAGTTCCCTTAAAATAAATCTTTCCTTCATTTGTCGAATGTAAATTTAATATACACCTTCCAATTGTGGATTTACCCGATCCGCTTTCTCCAACAATACCAAAAATTTCACCTTTATTAATGTGAAAGCTTACATTATCTACTGCATGGAGATACTTGCTTATGGCACGTCCTAATTTAAAATCGTTAAGCGGAAAATACTTTTTAACCTGCTCCAATTCAACTAATTTTTCTGGCATTATTCTCATCTCCTTCTACCGCAAGATGACATGTTACATAATGTCTCTCGCTTATTTTATAGGTATCTGGCTGGGTTTTTGCACATTTTTCACATTTTTCGATACATCGATCATAAAAGGCACAACCTTTAAACTGTTTCAAAAGACTTGGCGGAGAGCCTGGTATTGACTTCATTTCTTTCTGTCCTTTTTTCGGATTACTTCCCAGCAATGCCTTTGTGTAAGGATGACCAGGACAATCAAATATTTCTTTTACACTTCCTGTTTCGACAATCTTCCCCGCATACATAACAGAGACCCTATCACAAATTTCTGCTACGACTCCTAGATTATGAGTTACAATGATAATGGTCATTTTATTTTTTCTTTGCAATTCTTTTATAACATCTAAAATTTGTGCCTGGATGGTTACATCCAATGCTGTCGTTGGTTCATCTGCAATTAAAAGCTTGGGATTGCAAGAAATTGCCATGGCTATCATGATACGCTGTAACATTCCTCCACTCATTTCAAAAGGGTATTGATGGTAGCGTTTTTCAGCAGGTTGAATACCTAAACTTTCGAGAATCTGCAACACTTTACTATGTGCTTCTTTCTTTTTTATTTTTTCTTTCATACAAATCATTTCCGAAATTTGATCACCGATTTTCATAATAGGGTTCAATGATACCATCGGATCTTGAAAAATCATTGAAATTTCTTTTCCTCGAATCTTTTGTAACTCTTGTTCGCTGGCATCAACCAAATCCGTTCCCTTATATTCTATTTGCCCTAAATATTCTGTTGTTTTTTCTTCATGGAGCTTCATTATGGACTTAATAGTCATGCTTTTTCCACATCCACTTTCTCCAACGATCCCATGTATTTCACCATCATATATATTTAAATCAATACCTCTGACTGCATATACGATACCATGTATGGTCATCAGGTTTACCTGTAAATTTTTAAAAGCAACAATATTTTTCATACTAGGCCACCTCCCTTTCCCTGTATTTTTTAAAGCTTGGAAGTTTTCGTTGATCTGGATCCAAATACATCTGTATACCATCACTTAATACATTTAAGGATACAACACAAAGTATAATTGAAATACCTGGTGCCAATGCAAGGACAGGACGGTTGAATAATACACCGAAACCTTGTTGGAGCATACTTCCCCAGTCTGATTTTGGCAACTGTACTCCAAGACCTAAAAAGCTTAAAGAGGCCAGTGCTGTGATGGCATATCCAATGTCCAGAGTTAATTCAGCCAGCAAGGTAGAGACACAGTTAGGAAGAATATGTAGAAATATAATTCTGGCTCCAGAGTACCCAAATGTTTTTGATGCCTCAACATAAGCCTTTGTTTTTTCTGTCATGGCAAGGGTTCTGGCGAGCTTTGAAATCATCGGGATATAAACGATTCCAATTGCAAGTACAGCATTATAACTCCCTCTGCCAAATGCCGCTACAAGAATAAATGCAAGTAATAATGCTGGGAATGCCAAGATACAATCCCAAACTCTCATAATTAATGTATCAATCCATCCACCATAATATCCACAGATAAGCCCCAAAGGAATACCTACTACAATAGAAATCAATACCACCAAGAAGGCATTGGTAAGTGTGGTTCTTGCTCCATACAAAAGTCTCGTAAACTGATCTCTTCCCATACTATCAGTTCCTAATAAGTGGTTTTGACTTGGTTTCTCAAGTGCAATAGAAAGATCTACTTTTTCTGGATCGTAGCTAGATACAATGGGGGCAAATAAGGAGCTCAATAATATCAATGAAAAAATAACAATTGAAATTATAACCACAGGAGTAAAGAGAGCAGAGATAGCTTTATTCTTTTTCAAAATCGTTTTTATTTTAATCATAATAACTCCTATCTGCCTGCTTTAACAGGCACTATTGTAATTTCACACGTGGATCAATCAAGGTATAGAGCACATCTACAATTGTGCTGATTACCAAAAATATAACCAACAAGATGAGCAGCAACGTCTGAACAACTGGATAGTTGTAAGTTTTAATTCCTGTAATCAACAGCCCTCCGATTCCCGGAAGGGAAAAAATACTTTCTACAAGAACAGCACCGGCAATTGTAGTTCCTATCATCATAGCCCCTATTGTCAGGACCGGCAGAATACCATTTTTAAGACCATGCTTTAAGATAATGGTAGATTTTGAAAGTCCTTTTGATTTCGCAGTGGTTATATAGTTTGATTTAAACTGATCAATCATGCTACTTCTTGTTACACGAGTCAATAGGGCTATTGGACTCAAGGATAAGGCAATGGCTGGAACCGATAATCTCTGAAAAAATTCCGTAGCATTTGAATAAGTTCCAATAAACTGATAATTTGCAAAAAACTTAGATATCACCACAAGCATAATAATACTTGCTAGAAAGTTTGGGGTAGAAGAAAGTATCAACACAAAGATAGAAATTAACTGATCGACCCATGTATTTTTCTTTAGAGCTGCCAGTATACCTAGCGGAAATGCTACTACCACAGCAATAAGCATACCTAACAGCACTAATCCCAGTGTAATGGGAATTCTGCTTGCAATTAAACTACTTACACTTTGTCGGTTAATATAATCAAGTCCCAAATTTCCTTTAAAGATTCCATCAATCCAATAATAGTACTGTTCAATCAGCGGTTTATCTAGATGATATTGAGATGTTAATTCAGCTTTCACTTCCTCAGTAACACTTTTATCTCCACCAATTACAGAAATCGGATTCACGCCTGATGCTCTGATTACCATAAATATAATCAGAGAAACAATGATTAAAATAGGTATCATCATAAGAATTCGTTTTAAGATATATTTTATATAAATCATCCTTTCACCTCCTCTTCTCACCACAAGAAACAAGCTTTGCAAGCTATCGCCGGGTTCGTTGCCTTCGCATAAATACAAAAAGCCAACATAGGGAACACAGCTCCTATGCCGACTTGGTTTTAGTTTATGAGATGATTATAACATAAATATTTTACATTTCATTATATAAATAACCAAAACTGAAAAGATATTTTTGTCTAAAAATACAAAACACGAACCATATTCTTTTCAAACTTTCAACTTTTGCTGCTTGACATGTTTATTTACCAAGTCTATAATTTAATCCAATAGTGGAGGTGATAAATTGTTTATTACATGTAAAGATTTATTAAACATTGATATTTTCAATAAAGGAAAATTAGTGGCAGGAGCCAATCATCTTAACAGAGTCATTACCTGGCCATATATGTCGAGGACACTTTTACTGGAGGAAATTTTTACCGGCGGAGAATTTGTACTGGTGGCAGAAACCTATGTAAGTTATGATGAAATCATATTAAATGATTTTATCGAATTTTGTTATAAAAAAAATGTGGCTGGCGTAATGATCTTTATAGACCATAGTTCTAAAGGACTAAATGCAATTCCTAATAGTGTCATTGAAAAAGGAAATCAGCTTGGAATTCCAATTTTTGAAATGCCATGGGATATTAAATCGATTGATATTATTAAAAAAATCTCTGTACTAATTATTAAAAATCAAATTCGTAATGATAATATTAACCATTTGATTGAATCAATTATTTTTTTCCAAGCTGAGCCAAATGAAGATACATATACTTTGCTAAAAGATTTGGGATATTATGAAAACTATACCTATACGCTTGCCAGATTTCATTTTGCAAATTTTTCTACTTATTGTGAAGCCAAAGGTCTTAAAAATGACTCAGAGATTCACTCTCATAGAAACTTTATAAAACGCCATGTCAGTAACCTGGTGAATTCTTTTTTGAAAGATGTAATTATCTGTTCTCATGCAGATACCTGCATGGCTGTGATTCCATTATTTACTGATTATTCGGATTCAAAACATCTGATCGCTCAACAAATTCAAAAAATAGCTTCTCATATACGGAAAGATTTCCCTCAATTAGTCATTGATATTGTTGTAAGCCGTGAATATAAAAGTCTCACTACATTAAAAGCTGCTGTTCATGAAACCTCTAACCTTATAAATCTCTGCCATTTATCAAAACATTCGGAATCTATCATTCATTATAAAGATATAGGGCTGTTTAAAATCTTGCTAGAAGTTCAGAATAAAGAAGTTCTACAACATTATTACCAGTCAATTATGGGTAATCTGATACGCTATGACAAAGAGAATGATCCATTTCTAATAAATACCTTAAATGTTTATCTGGAGCAAAACTGTAATTTGGATGAAACATCAGAAGTACTATTTATCCATAAAAATTCTCTTAGATACCGATTAAAAAAAATCGAAGAGATTACTGGGGAAAACTTAAAATCACCAAAGGCTTTATCCGCTTTTTATGTCTGCTCTATGATAAGACAGTTACTGGAGATTACGCCATATGATTAATGATAGAAAAAGGATTCCCATAAGAAAATTCTAGGAAATCCTTTTTCCATCTTCTATAATTGATTATCTGCAAAACATAATATCTCATCTAAATCAGTAAAGATTTCATCTAACTGTTCTTCCGTAACAATAAGTGGAGGTGCAACCATAATAGAACTCGTATGGCCAAAGGTGGCATAGCCTTTTTCGTACAATACACTGAATAGTGATGATAGGAACATTTGTCCATCCTTTGTTAACATCAAGGGTTCTCTGGTTTCTCGATCTTTCACAAATTCAATTGCACCAAATAATCCAATATATCTGACATCGCCTATAGATGGATGGTTTTTCTTTAGCATCTCCATCTTTTCCTTAAACATTGATTCCAACTTCTTAACATTTCCCTGAATATCTTTTTTCTTATATTCCTCAATACATGCCAGTGCTGCAGCCACTCCTAAAGCATGAGAATTATAAGTAAGCCCACTTGGAAGTGGATGAGTATCAAAGAATTCCGATATCTCCTTACTTATTAAAACACCGCCAAGAGGTGCATATCCACTGTTAACGCCTTTTGCAAATGTAATCATATCTGGTTCTACGTCTTCCAATTCGCATGCAAACCATGTGCCACACCTAAAAAATCCAGACATAACTTCATCGCACACCATAATAATACCATATTTCGTACATAGTTCTCTGACCCCTTTTAAATATCCTTTTGGGTATAAATAGACACCATTGCTACCAGTAATGGTTTCAATAAATAGAGCTGCTATATTGTCGGCTCCTTCTAAGTTAATCTGATATTCGAGCCTATTTAGAAAATGTTTACAGGCTTCTTGTTCAGAATCAAACTGTATATCATAAGTATACATATGAGGCGCAGTAAACTTTATAAATCCTGGAATTGTTGGGAATGGTGATGAACGCATAGCCTCTCCTGTTAAGTTAGCTGCTCCGTAAGTAGAGCCATGATAAGATTCATATTTTGAAAAAACCTTATCCTTTCCTGAATATGCTTTGGCAAGTCGGATGGCATATTCATTGGAGTCTGCACCACCCAAAGTAAATAGAACTCGGTCCATATTTTTAGGGGCAATTTCTTCGACTAAAACTCTACCTAATTCACCACGTTTATCATATGTATGTTTTGGGGCAATGTATGTTAGTGCCGCTGCTTGATCCTGTATGGCTTTAATAATATTTTCATTATTAAAACCGATATTTACATTTACCAGCTGGGAAGATAAGTCAGTATATCTTTTCCCATCGTAATCCCACATATAAATCCCATCCGCTTTTTCAATACACAGCGGATCTACCTGTTTTTGTGCCGCCCAGGTAAATACAGTATATTTTTTGGACTCTTCCTTGATTCTTAAACCATTTTCATTCAACATTCGTACCACTCCTTTTTTATTTTTATTAGTCGGTTGCAGAATCTCGCAACCTTGATTTTACTGGGCTTTTCACCCTATTTACTTTATATTCACTCCACTTCTTGTTATAATGTCGGTAACCAGCCAATTATTACACACAAAAAAGGAGGAATTATCACGTTTTCAAACGATTATCAACAATTAATTATAAAAAAACATTCAGATAGTTTTATCCGAACGCCTTTGTCTCTAATATGAATTTCATTATAGATTAAATGTCATTTACTGTCACTGCTCAAAAATACAAATATCAATTTCATCTTTTGTTCGTTTATACAATGACATCTTTTGGGTTACTCATGTATCATGAAAGTAAAGAAAATATTGTTTAAAGGAGGTGTTCCGGCCCTAATGAAAGAAAAAAAAGGGTTATTTCTTAATATCCATTATGCATCCATGCAGGGAATTTTATGGATTATGATGGCAATTTTTCTGGTTTTTCTTGTTCCACTGCTTCGCGATCGAGGATTTACGGAAACACAAATCGGAGTCCTATTGGCAGTTCGTTCTTTCATAGGAATTTTTTCTCAGCCTCTATTAGCATCCTTTGTTGATAAATATGAATATAAGATTCCTTTGAAATATATTATCGGAGCAACAATATTCCTTTGTCTGGTTGCAAATATAGTTTTTATATTCTATATGTTTTCTTTTGGTGCTACCTGCATCATTTTTGCTATATTGGGCATGACTCTGAATTCACTTTCTCCATTATACAGTTCTCTTGCCATGCAGTTTACCAGAGCTGGAAAACCAATAAATTTTAGTATAGCAAGAGGGATTGGATCTATTTCTTATGCAGTGGTCTGTATCTTATTGGGTTATGTTACAGATTACTTTAGTACCAGTATTATTTTGCATATGAATACGATTTTATTACTGCTAAGCTTGATTATTATACTTTTTTTTGAAGGTTATATCCCTGTCTCTCAAGCGAAATCAGAAAAACGTGCCATATCGCACTCTTCTATAGCTTTACTGAAAAAAAATATTCCTTTTACGTTATTTCTTTTGGCATCTGTTTTTCTTTTTATCGGTCACAGTATGAGTACTAGCTTTTTTGTTGATGTTATATACAAATTGGGAGGTAGCAATCAGAATCTTGGATCTGCTCAATTTATCTTAGCGATTAGTGAATTTCCTGTAGCAATTTGTTTTTTGAAGATACAAAAAAAATTGGGTACAAACCGTATTCTATGCATATCTGCTCTATTTATGTTATTGAAAACAGTAGGTATTTTACTAGCTCCAAGTTTATCAATTCTGTATTGTGTGCAGCTTTTGCAGTCTATGGGTTATGGAATTTATTGGGCCGCTTCTGTCTACTTTGTAGATGAAAACATCGATTATTCAGACATGGTAAAAGGACAATCTCTTATGAATATCTCCTCTGTAGGCATTGGTCATGGTATTGGTTCTATTATCAGTGGGAAAATATTGGAGGCTTTTGATATTGATGCATTGATTCTATTCGCATCAATTTTTACCCTAATCGGCACTATTATTATGTTTTATGGGATGCATACGCATTCTGTAACAAATAAAAAAACAGAAAGGAGTTTACATGCATAATTTTATTTATTCAATTCCAACAACAATCTATTTTGGTAAGGGTCAGGTAGAGCACCTGCCTAGCATTATTAAGCAATACGGGAAACGAGTTTTATTCCTTTATGGAGGGGGTAGTATTATAAAAACAGGGATCTATGATACGGTTATTGGTCTTCTTAATGACAACAATATTTATTTTACAGAATTGGGAGGAGTTGAACCAAATCCACGGTTAACTACTGTAAAAAAGGGAATAGAAATCTGTAAAGAACATGAAATTGATCTCATTCTTCCAGTTGGAGGAGGCAGTACGATTGATTGTGCAAAGGCAATTGCCGCAGGTGCAAAATATAATGGTGATCCATGGGATTTTACAATTGATCGTTCATTGATAAAGGAAGCTCTGCCGATTGTATGTATCTTAACCATTGCTGCAACTGGTTCTGAGATGGATCCTGTTGCGGTTATTTCAAATATGGAAACCAACGATAAGAGAGGCATTGGAAGCCTAGCACTCTATCCGAAAGCATCTATTCTTGACCCAGTCTATACCTATACGGTGTCAAAATATCAGACTGCATCAGGTGTTGCCGATATATTTTCTCATATTATAGAGTCCTATTTTCATAAAGCACCTGGTGCCTATCTGGTACGCAGGGCAGCGGAAGGGTTTTTAAAAACCTGTATTACTTATGGAATGATCGCTCTTAATGAACCAGGAAATTATGAAGCTCGTGCAAACCTAATGTGGGTATCTTCTTGGGGGCTTAATGGATTTCTAAAATGTGGATTAGATGGTCCTTGGGTGATTCATCCAATTGAACATCAACTAAGTGCCTATTATGACGTTACTCACGGTGCAGGGCTTGCAGTGATTACAGGTCCTTGGCTACGAAAAATATTAAATGAAGATTCGTTGGAGGTTTTTACGCAGTATGCAGTTAATGTATGGAGTCTTGATGAAGCACTTGACCCTTATGTACTTGCTGAACGTGCGATCAAAAAAACAGAAGCATTTTTTAAATCAATGGAGCTTCCATCAACATTAAGCGAATTGGGGATTATCAATCAGGATAATTTTGAGATTATGGCGAAAAAAGCTATCAAAGATGGCGCTGGGAAATCTTGCTTTTCACTAAGCGAAGAAGATGTGATTGAGATTTTGAAAGACGCGTTTTAATGATATTCACTTCTTATGTAATAGGAAAAATATTTTTCCCATTGTCATCATCTCCTTTTGTTATCTATTATTCACAATGAAAATAAGTTATAATTATACTTATCTTCTATTCTTCAATATTTATCTAGCTTTAGGATTGATGGATAATTTTGTCTATATAAAAGACTCAGAATCGAGGGATAACGAAAACTTTAGAACCAAAATAGAACCACAAGCCAATTTTTACTTATAGGCTCTATGGTTCTATTTTTATGTTCGCTTTTTATTCTTATTATAAAAAAACCGCAACCCTAGATTTCTCAAGGATTGCGGAACATTCTTTTACTTATATGATTCTAAATCAATAATTACTCAATAATTGCAGCAACTTTACCTGAACCAACTGTACGTCCACCTTCACGGATAGCAAAGCCTAAACCTTGTTCCATAGCGATTGGATGAATTAATTCAACTGTCATCTCTACATTATCACCAGGCATACACATTTCTACGCCGTCTGGTAAGTTACAAACACCTGTTACATCAGTTGTTCTGAAGTAAAACTGTGGTCTGTAGTTGTTGAAGAAAGGAGTGTGACGTCCGCCTTCATCCTTTGTCAATACATAAACCTGAGCTGTAAATTTCTTGTGGCATGTGATTGAACCTGGTTTAACAAGAACCTGACCTCTTTCGATCTCATCTCTTTGAACACCACGTAGTAATGCACCAATGTTATCACCAGCCTGAGCTTCGTCAAGAAGTTTTCTAAACATTTCAATTCCTGTTACAACTACTTTACGAACTTCTTCTTTTACACCAACGATTTCAACTTCTTCAGATACTTTAAGAACACCACGTTCCACTCTACCTGTTGCTACTGTTCCACGTCCTGTAATTGAGAAAACGTCTTCGACAGGCATTAAGAAAGGCTTATCTGTCTCTCTTTGTGGATCTGGAATCCAGCTGTCTACCGCATCAAATAATTCAATAATCTTGTCTCCCCATTCGCTGCTTGGATCTTCTAATGCTTTTAAAGCAGAACCTTGGATGATTGGTGTATCATCGCCTGGGAATTCATATTCATCTAATAATTCTCTTATATCCATCTCTACTAATTCAAGCAATTCAGGATCATCAACCATATCACATTTGTTCATGAATACTACAATATAAGGAACACCTACCTGTCTTGATAATAAGATGTGCTCTTTTGTCTGTGCCATAACACCATCAGTAGCAGCAACAACTAAGATTGCTCCATCCATCTGTGCAGCACCGGTAATCATGTTCTTAACGTAATCGGCATGTCCCGGGCAGTCTACGTGAGCGTAGTGTCTTGCTTTTGATTCATATTCAACGTGAGCTGTAGAGATTGTGATACCTCTTTCTCTTTCTTCCGGAGCTTTATCAATATTTTCAAAATCTACGACTTCACCGGTACCTAATCTTGAATTTAATGTTTTTGTGATTGCTGCTGTCAAAGTTGTCTTACCATGATCAACGTGACCAATTGTACCAATATTACAATGTGGTTTTGTTCTTTCAAATTTAGCTTTAGCCATTTTGAATTCCTCCTTAAATTTCACATAATCCCATATTAGGGGTTTTTATTTTCATAAGCTAGAAACAATTATATTTCATATTAATAAAATTTTCAAGCCTATATTTGCTAATTACTGTTATTATTTTGTTCTTGAATTAACTACTTTTTCCTGTACTGACTTAGGTACCGGCTCATATTTTTCAAAAAACATCGAATAATTACCGCGTCCTTGTGTCCTTGAACGAAGATCGGTTGAATATCCAAACATTTCTGATAACGGAACAAATCCTCTAATCATCTTTCCACCGCCGATATCATCCATTCCTTCGATACGTCCTCGACGTGAATTTAAATCTCCGATAACATCTCCCATATAATCTTCCGGAGTTGTTACTTCAACTTTCATGATTGGCTCTAATAATACCGGATCAGCTTTTCCCATCGCTTCTTTAAAGGCCAGTGATCCGGCGATATGGAATGCCATTTCACTGGAATCCACTTCATGGTAAGATCCATCGTATACTGTAGCCTTAATACCTAGTACCGGGAATCCAGCAATTGTACCGGCTTTAGATGCTTCTTCGATACCTTGGCCAACAGCAGGGATATATTCCTTAGGAATCGCTCCACCTACAACTTTTGATTCGAATTTAAACAATTCTTCACCGTTGGCATCCATTGGTTCAAAAATGACTTTACAATGTCCGTATTGTCCTCGACCACCTGATTGTTTCGCATATTTACTATCTACGTCAACAGTTTTTGTAAATGTCTCTTTATAAGCAACCTGTGGGGCTCCTACATTGGCCTCTACTTTAAATTCACGTAATAATCTGTCTACGATAATCTCTAAATGGAGTTCACCCATACCGGCAATAATCGTTTGACCTGTATCTGAATCGGTATGAGCTTTAAATGTAGGGTCTTCTTCTGAAAGCTTCGCTAACGCTTCACCCATCTTGCCTTGTGCATCTTTTGTCTTAGGCTCGATTGCCAATTCAATAACCGGTTCCGGAAATTCCATCGATTCAAGTATAACCGGATTCTTTTCATCACAGATTGTATCACCTGTGCCAGTTAATTTAAATCCAACTGCCGCAGCAATATCCCCGGAATAAACTTTACCTAATTCTTCTCTTTTGTTTGCATGCATCTGCAGGATACGTCCAACACGCTCTTTTTTTCCTTTTGTAGCATTTAATACATATGAACCGGAGTTCAGTGTTCCAGAGTAAACTCTAAAAAATGCTAACTTACCTACGAATGGGTCTGTCATAATCTTAAATGCCAATGCTGAGAAAGGTTCTTCATCAGAAGAATGTCTTACTACCGCATTACCATCTTCATCAACACCTTCAATCGCCGGAATATCGGTAGGTGCCGGCATAAATTCTACAATTGCATCCAAAGCTTTTTGAACGCCTTTATTTCTATATGCTGTTCCACAGCAGACAGGAACTGCCAAACTCTCGCAAGTACCTTTTCTTAAGGCTTTCTTTAATTGAGCAATAGATGGTTCTTCACCTTCAAGATACATCTCCATTAGCTCATCATCTAATTCACATATCTTTTCAACCAATTCTTCATGATACATTTCAGCATCATCTTTCAAATCTTCCGGAATCTCTTCAATTGAAATATTCTCACCTTTGTCATCATTATAGATGTAAGCTTTCATTTCAAACAAATCAATAATTCCTTTAAATTGGTCTTCTGCACCGATTGGTACCTGAAGTGCGATTGTATTTTTACCTAATCTTGTTTTGATCATGTCAACTACATTGAAGAAATCTGCACCAATGGTATCCATTTTATTAACGAATGCCATACGTGGTACATTATACTTATCTGCCTGACGCCATACATTTTCAGATTGAGGCTCAACACCATTTTTGGCACAGAACACACCAACAGCGCCGTCAAGTACACGCAGTGAACGTTCTACTTCCACAGTAAAATCAACGTGTCCCGGTGTATCAATAATGTTGATACGATATTCCCTTGCATCTGGCGCAATTTGGGTTTCCGTTTGTGGCGTCCAGTGACATGTTGTTGCCGCTGAAGTGATTGTGATACCTCTTTCTTGCTCTTGCTCCATCCAGTCCATTGTTGCTGTACCTTCATGAGTATCACCAATCTTATAATTAACACCGGTATAGTATAAAATACGCTCTGTCAATGTTGTTTTACCAGCATCAATATGAGCCATAATACCAATGTTTCTTGTTCTCTCTAATGGATATTCTCTTGCCAAGATTTTCTCCTCCTTATTAGAATCTATAATGTGCAAAAGCCTTATTCGCTTCAGCCATTTTATGCATATCTTCTTTTTTCTTCACTGATGCTCCTGTGCTGTTAGCAGCATCTAGAATTTCATTTGCCAGTCTTTCTTCCATTGTTTTCTCGCCTCTTTTACGAGAATATAATGTTATCCAGCGAAGAGCTAACGCTTGTTTTCTCTCGGTTCTGACTTCAATAGGTACTTGATAAGTCGCTCCACCGATACGTCTGGCTTTTACTTCCAGTACAGGCATAATATTATTCATTGCCTCTTCAAATACTTCTATTGCTGGCTTATCTGTTTTAGCCGCTACTCTCTCAAATGCTCCATATACAATTTTTTGAGCTACGCCTCTCTTACCGTCTAACATAATGTTATTGATAAGCTTTGTAACCACTTTATTGTTATATAATGGATCAGCTAATACATCTCTTTTTTGAGTATGTCCTTTACGTGGCATGGTACTTCCCTCCTAATCATATTTTAATTAATCAACGGTACTCACATGTTCTAGTAATGTGTCCGCACGCCGTATTAAAATCATTTCGTAAATATATTATATATAACCTACTAAACAATATTCCTAATCCGGGTACTTAGTTCATTCAACCTGTGATTCTTACTGAAAATACAGTTTTGCATCTGCTCTGTTATTTAGCCGCTTTAGGTCTCTTAGCGCCATATTTAGAACGAGCCTGCTTTCTGTTTGCTACACCTGCTGTATCTAATGTTCCTCTAACAATATGATATCTTGTACCTGGTAAATCCTTAACTCTTCCGCCACGGATCAGAACAACACTATGTTCCTGTAAGTTGTGACCTTCGCCCGGGATATAACTTGTTACTTCAATACCGTTAGACAGACGGACTCTGGCAATCTTTCTAAGAGCTGAATTAGGCTTCTTAGGTGTTGCTGTCTTAACTGCTGTACAAACTCCTCTTTTTTGTGGAGAAGCACTATTGCTTGACTTCTTCTTTAAAGAATTATAGCTCTTTAATAAAGCTGGCGCAGTAGACTTTTTTTCAGATGTTTGTCTTCCTTTTCTTACTAACTGGTTAAATGTAGGCATTACTTTTCACCTCCTGTGTTTAGAATATTGTTTAATAGTGACTAAGTCGCTATTTTGGGCGCAAAAAATCATATACAAATAAATGCGCACCATGACATTATATGTAAAAAGCCCAGAAATGTCAAGCACTTCTGAACTTTTTATGTTTTTATATCTGAACTATCCGAACTTTTATGTTTATAATTACATATTCACTATTCTTTATCACCCAGCGTCTTATGCCTGGAAACGACTATGCCTACTATAAGTATTGCGATTGCAAACAGCAGTTGAATTCCCATCCACAGAAATACATCTGATAACTTATTAACTGTGATATCTGTCATGCCTGCCACTTCATTATTTACCCGGACAAACCAATATATCGGCGTAAAGCTTCCAATCAGCTTAACACCCTCATCCAACATCTCTAATGGTACAAATACACCGGATATAAAACTAAAACCAAGTGAAAGCGTATTTGCAACCGCCGTCTGTCCATTTTTGCTCTTAATTAAGTTAGCTATCAGGAAACCTATTGACAACGCCACTGCTCCACAAATAAACATATTAAGATACATAATGGCCGCATTTAGCGTCATAGCCTTTTCTCCACTTAAAATCAATATAATCAATATATTTAACCCTACAATACAGAATACCAATAGTCCATTGCAAATAATTTGTGCGATTGAAAACTTCCTTGATTTTACCGGCGATATATTATTTCTCCGTTTAATATTTTTCTGATTAAAGGCACCTAGCGTTAGGCCGATAAATAAGATTGTAATCGCCATAATAACATATGAGGTGAAATTTACAATAGCAGCCAGCTTAGCTCCCGTATCGTCCACTGCATTCTCCGCCATTTCAACATTTGTATTAATTTCTAAGTCTGCTTCAACCTTTTCAATAATCCTGTTGATATCATAGCCGGTGCCAGTCTTATATAAACGGACAAGATTCAAATATTTATCTATCATATTATCAACATAATAACCGCTATAGGAATCCGGCACTTGAATCCTCTCTATCATAACATCTTTTCCTGCTAAGAAATCTTCTGTAAAATTGTTTGGTATAATAATGATATATTCTGCTGCTCGATAGAATAGCGCATCCTGCATCGCTTCATCATTATCTTCTACTTCTACTATTTTATTCTTCTTTGAAATATAGTCTGAAAGATTTTGTGCTATTTTCCCATCAACATCCTTATTAATTATTGCCACTTTCACTTGATTACCTACATAGCCGGTGCTGCTTTCATCTGCCGCACTGGCAATATTAAACCACGAGATGGCCGTAAATATGCCAATATAAAGTAGTATCAGCGGTAGATTCTTTTTCACTATCTTCCAATAAGTACTATATACTATCATACTGCTGCCTCCTTAATACCCATATTGTAACTGCGAAAAATATAATTGACATTACTGTAAGTATTGCAATGTTCTCCCAGAACGGAAGTAAGCTGTCATAATAATATAGTTTATAATAACTTTCCGTAATTAGATTTACAGGATTTAAACGATCAATAATAGGTGCTGATTCTTTAATTACATATTTTGTATCTGATCCCATCATTCCTGCCATATAAGAACAAGCCATAGTAAAAGCGACTACTACTCCTACCTTCATGTTCTCATTCTTTTTTATAATTGCGCCTAAAAATGTTCCAAAACTGATTCCGGTTACCGCTCCCACCACACTTGTCAATATAATATACGGATACCTGGTTCCGAAATCAATCTGCAGTATAAATCTTATATATAATACAATTATCATAATAATTAGTATTTCCACCATACAGGCAACTACCAGATTACTTAAAAAAGTCTTCATCTTGGATACCGGTGCAACATTAATCCTCATTGCAACAGAAGATTGATTGGCCTGAATATTTACGATCTCATATACGCCAATCATGGCACCATACATCGCTGCCATTCCTAATACTGTATAAAAATATGCAACGACAGTATTTGGTGTATTTTCCGAAGACCCAATCTCTTCAATATAGGAATTAATGTTAGTCATCGCCTGTTTAAATTCTTCACTCACCTGTCCCATATTCGCTTCATACACATTGCTGATTGCAGATATCTGCTGAGACACATAATCAAGGACTTCCTTTAATATTGTCTGAGCGGTTCCATTCTCTTTAATCACTAAATTGGCACCGCCATTAAAATATATAAACCCATCTATTTCTTCATTATTTAATAATTCATTTGCTCTTTCTTCTGTAACATACTGCACCTTAAAGGAATCATTTTTAAAGACTTCCTTATAGAACTCACTCTCACTAGATTCTTGGCTTTCTACAACGGCGATAGGGATTTGTTCCATTGCTTCCCCTTCCAGTAAATTACTGAACGCAAAATTAAATAAGGTTGCAAGAATAATCGGGAACAATAACAGCCAGAAAATGAATTCTTTTGTGCGCACATAATATTTAATTCGATGAATCATAATATGCTTAAACATTGTCTCTTAACTCCTTACCCGTAATTTCTAAGAATACGTCATTTAATGTTGGCTCCTCCGAATAAATATTTCCAACCAGAATATTATTTTCCTCGAAAAAGTGCAGTAGTTTCACAAGATTATGTTTTCCTTTAATTGACTTAATCGAAAGAATTCTGCCATTTAACTTTACTGCCTCAACATTTTGAATATTAACAATATCTCTTTCAATTCCATCGACATCTTCCAGTAATTCTATCGTAATCTTTTCTGTTTTTCCAATCATGGCTTTCAGCTCTTCTTTATTTCCCTGCGCAATAATCCTGCCTTTATCCATAATAGCAATATTGGTGCAAAGCTGTTCTATTTCCTCCATATAGTGTGATGTATATAAAATCGTTGCACCCCTGGCATTCAATTTTTGAATCCCTTCGAGTATATTATTTCTGCTTTGCGGGTCAACTGCGACTGTCGGTTCATCCATAATAATTAATTTAGGCTTATGCGCAATACCACATGCTATATTTAGTCTTCTTAGAAGTCCTCCGCTTAATTTTTTAGGTAGAAATTTAGTGAAATTATCCAAACCTGTAAAATCAATAGCTTCCTGTACCAACTCTTTTCTTTTGGCTTTATCAGTGACATATAAACCGCAGAAATAATTGATGTTCTCATAAACGGTCAATTCATCAAAAACCGCCACATCCTGCATTACAATACCAATATCCTGTTTGATCTCATATGCTGTAGAAGACATATGCCGGTCAAAAATCTGCACTGTACCTTTATCAAATTTCAGGATAGATAAAATACAGTTTATCGTCGTTGTCTTCCCTGAACCATTTGGACCTAACAGTCCAAATATCTCCCCTTCACTGATTTGCAAATCCAAGCGGTCCACAGCTGTAAAATCGCCATATCGTTTTACAAGACCTTCTACTTTCACTACCATATCATTATCCTCCACTTATATGTTTTAATAAACATCAATTTATTATGCCTATCTTCATTTTACTAGGACGTGACACGCCCCAACAATATCATAGCATATTTAGATAATATTGCTAGTGACATGTGACAATTATTCATATGACAATTGTCATAAATATAATTAATTTAATTGTGATAATCAACTGGATGTGCTAAAATTATAAATCATAGATTCATTATTTGGGAAGGATTATTATGTTAAAGTTACTTGATAAAACTATTATTTTTATGTGCTGCTCTATTTTTTTTGTCGCTGCAAATTTATCATATTATGCGATAGTACCTATTGTTATTGCTATTATTATCAGCGGATTAATATCACTATTGGATAATCCACCGCTTACTATTGCCGGTTATATTATTTTCCTGATTCTATGTATTTTTCTTCCAAACCTGCTTTTCTTTATACCACTGATATGTTATGACCTATTTTGTGAGACTTACAAATATGTCAGTGTTATATGTCTGCCGATAATTATATTTAGTATAAATGATTTTTCTGTTCTTTCGCTGGCAAGCCTTTTAGTTACAGCTTCATTAGTCTATTTATTAAAAGTAAGAAATATTGCCTTAGCTTCAGCAAAAAAGGATTATTTTGAATTACGTGACAAATCACAGGAAACTACTTCTAAATTAAATATTTTAAATAAAGATTTATTAGAAAAGCAAGAATACGAGATTAATACAGCCACATTGAATGAACGAAACCGTATCGCCAGAGAGATTCACGATACCGTCGGACATTTACTATCCAGCTCTATTCTTCAAATAGGCGCACTATTAGCTGTCACAAAAGATGAGCAGACTAAAGAAAGCCTTACCAATATAAAAGAAACTTTATCCATTGGAATGGATAGCATCCGCAGCAGTATACACAATATTCACGAAGAATCCATTAATTTAGAATATAAGCTGCAGGAATTAGTAAAGAATTTTGATTTTTGTGATATTGTATTAAAATACAAAGTATCCACAGATTTTTCTGTAAAAGCAAAATACTCCATTCTATTTATCGTAAAAGAGTGTCTTGCAAATGTTATAAAGCATAGTAATGCAACGCATGTATCCATTATCATTACAGAACTGCCCGCATTTTATCAAATTGTAATCTCTGATAACGGGAGCAATATTCAGCTCAACACAAGGAGCCGTGGTATGGGAGTGTCCAGTATTATGGAACGTATCAACAGTCTCGGCGGCAGCTCAAATATCAATACCAATAATGGTTACAAATTATTTATTTCACTGCCCAAACAATAACATTAATCGGTTTCAGATTTAATATTTAGGATTTATGGATAAAGTTGAAAGAAAATATAGAAGGGAGCCATGCAGCATATCAATTCTTTCAAATTTCTATCTCCAATGTTTTTATTACATTGGCAACTTCGTAAGCCAGCTTACAATGCATGGAATATCAATGAACATAATTATAGTCGATGATGATAAATTAGTGTGTCAAGCACTAAAAACTATTTTAGAATCCGATCCGGATATCACTGTTTCAGCAATCGGACATGATGGAACGGAAGCAATCTTGTTATATAACCAATTTCAGCCAGATTTAATACTCATGGATATTCGTATGAATCAAATGACCGGAATTGAAGCCGGAGGCCGAATTATCAGCAAGTATAACAATGCCAAAATATTATATCTTACAACTTTTGCAGATAATGAATATATTGTTAATGCTTTAAGAATTGGAGCCAAAGGTTATCTTTTGAAACAGAATTTTGAAAGTATCATCCCTTCTATTAAGGCCGTTATAAGCGGACAAAATGTGTATGGAGAAGAGATTATTTCCAAGCTTCCGACAATGAATTCCAAAAATACGGAGGCCTTTAAGCAAAATGGCATCAATGAAAAAGAATTCGATATTATTATACAGGTTGCCGAAGGACTTAGTAACAAAGAAATAGCTGAGCTGCTGTTCTTAAGCGAAGGTACTGTTAGAAATTATATCAGCACTATTTTAGAAAAATTACACTTAAGAGACCGAACCCAGCTTGCAATATACTATTATAAAAATAGTTAATGAACTTTTTTATGATTGTTAATATATCTCGCTAAATAGATAAATGGCGTGTCCAACAAACTGGTAATAATAAAGATAATATAACTAGCGACGGCCAAATTGATTAATACTTCCAAATCATATGTACCGTAAAATGCTCCAAAAGTGAATAGAACTGTATTTAATAATTGAGATAATAATGTGGATCCATTATTTCTTAACCATAAAAATCGCGTAGTTTCGCCTGTTTTGGCTTCTGTCAGTGCCCACCACTTATGATATGCCCATACATCAAATCTTTGCACTATGGCATAAGTGGCAAGTCCGACTAACATCATTCTTGGAGTATTTGAAAATATATCCTTAATCGCTGGCATTGCCCAATCCTGTGTGCTTGGCGTATATAGCATCCATGTCTGGGATACTATAATAAATATAATGGATGTTGCAATCCCAATATTCACTGATTTGTTTGCTGCTTTTTTCCCTTTGATTTCGCTTAATATATCAGTGATAAGAAAAGTAGACGCAAACATTACATTCCCAAGGGTCTGCTCCATCCCAAAAGCCTTTACCATAATAAGTACCTCAATATTTGCAGTAATCGTTGCAAATACCGTAAAAGAATAAAGACCATCCTCGCCAAAAAATTGAAACATAATAATGATACTGCCGTAAATAATTAAAATTGATAATATTAATAATAATTCATTCTCCATCTGTCACTGTGCCTCCTACTCCAAAAGCCGTATTTTCCATTAAAATATCTATTCTTATATTATCAATATACTTAGGGTAAACTTCCTTTACAAATACTTGAACCACATTGGGATCCGGTTTGATTTGCTTTCCATTTTCCTGCATAATATTGACACATACTCTTTCAAAATATTTCAATCCTAATTCAATATCCCAAATCATAGATTCACTGGTCTGTCCTGGAATTCCCTGTAATAAACATACCTCATCAAAATAAGCAGAAATTTCTTTCGGTTTATCAGCTGTAATCCCCTTGTCTAAATAGCATTCTCTAAATAACCGGTCAAACGTCTCCACTCCAATCTTGACCTTAACACCAATACCTAATTGTCGAAAACTTTGCTTTAATTTTATGACTTCTTTTCTATGCATCCAATGAGATTCAAAATGTACTTCATTGATGCGTTTCTCCATACAAACTCTTTGGATAAGATTCATTGTCCGTTGATCCAAATCGACGAAACTTCCCGAGTTGATAACTTCTAATTTATGGTGGATTCCGGTTACTTTTAATAACTGTTCTTTATTTAACTGATAATTTTCATCTTCATTTTGGGTGCTGTCTAAATGATAATCACAAAACCGGCATCTACGCCATTTGCACCCATTTCCTCTTAGCATAACGATTTCTCTTAGGTTTTTTTCGTCCACAATAGAATATCTATTTGGATGAAAACTGCTAATATCTAACATGATTTTTTTTCCTTTATATTATTTTCAAACTCTCACGCCATTATTATACTTTAAATAAAAATGCTGCTACAAAACATTTACTAGTTTTGCAACAGCATGAATACACATACTTTTCTCATGTATAACATGAGCTTATTATCAGTGTGTTGTCTCCTAGTTTTATTTAAAGACAGGATGGTTACGAACTGTCTTATTTAGTTTTTCATGTAAAGGGGACAAGCCCTGTGACATGCCCCCTACATAATGAATTATTTTTCCACAAGCACAAGTTCCTCTTGGTCTTGGTCTTCATATTCATCAATGCAAATTTCATCATCCAGTATTAGATCTTCTTCAATCTCTTCTACTACAAACTCTTTTTCAGTTTCTGTATCCAGTTTAACATCACGATATCTTCTCATACCTGTTCCTGCCGGTATCAGCTTACCGATAATAACATTTTCTTTCAATCCAATTAAAGGATCGACCTTCCCATTAATCGCTGCTTCTGTAAGAACTTTTGTTGTCTCCTGGAAAGAAGCCGCTGATAAAAATGAGTTTGTAGCTAAGGAGGCCTTTGTAATACCCAGCATTACCTGTATCCCTTCTGCCGGCTGTTTACCTTCAGCAATCAACTTTTCATTCACATCATTAAAATCAAGAACATCTACAGACGTACCTGATAAGAAATCAGAATCACCGCTATTCTCTATTTTAATCTTCTTTAGCATTTGCCTTACAATAACCTCAATGTGTTTGTCATTAATCTCAACACCCTGCAGACGATAAACTCTCTGCACTTCCTGCAGCATATAATCCTGAACTGCACGAACACCCTTGATCTTAAGAATATCATGAGGATTGACACTACCCTCTGTTAATTCATCACCAGCTTGTAATATTGCTCCATCCTGAATCTTCAATCTAGATCCATAAGGAATTAGATAAGCCTTGCTATTACCGGTTTCTGTATCTGTAATAACTACTTCTCTTTTTTTCTTGGTATCCCTAAGCTCTGCTCTTCCGCCAAATTCCGCTATTATTGCAAGACCTTTTGGCTTTCTGGCCTCAAATAATTCCTCGACACGGGGAAGACCCTGGGTAATATCATCTCCGGCAACACCACCGGTATGGAATGTACGCATTGTAAGCTGTGTACCCGGCTCACCGATAGATTGTGCAGCAATAATACCAACTGCCTCACCAACTTGAACGGCTTCTCCGGTTGCCATATTCGCGCCATAACATTTTGCACATACTCCCACGTGCGATTTACATGTTAGTATTGTACGAATCTTAACGGATTTTCTGCCAGCCTTAATCACTTTGGCTGCACGTCTTGGTGTGATCATATGATTTGCTTTAACAATCACATTCCCATCTGCATCCTCAATCGTTTCTGCAGTATACCTGCCTGTGATTCTTTCTTCCAGATCTTCGGTCACTTCAGCCCCATCTTCAAACGCTTCAATCTCCATATATGGAATAGGTTTTCCTTCTTGACAATCAATTTCTCTGATAATTAAATCCTGTGACACATCTACAAGTCTTCTTGTCAAATATCCCGAATCGGCTGTTCTAAGGGCAGTATCCGAAAGACCCTTTCTGGCACCATGCGCTGATATAAAATATTCCAAAACATCAAGACCTTCACGGAAGTTTGACTTAATTGGCAATTCAATGGTTCTACCGCTTGTATCAGCCATCAGTCCACGCATACCGGCCAACTGTTTAATCTGCTTATCCGAACCACGGGCACCGGAATCGGCCATCATATATATATTGTTATATTTATCTAATCCGGTAAGCAATGCTTCTGTGATTTCATCATCCGCTGTTTTCCAAGTACTAATAACTTCTTGGTATCTTTCTTCATCAGTAATGAAACCACGGCGGAAGTTCTTCGTAATCTGTTCTACCGATGCCTCTGCATCAGCAATGATTGTTTTCTTCTTTTCCGGTACTGTCATGTCCGAAATAGAAACAGTCATAGCTGCCTTTGTTGAATATTTATATCCGGTTGATTTTATATCGTCCAATACTTCTGCTGTCTTAGTTGCACCATGGGTATTAATAACTTTCTCCAAGATTTTCTTTAATTGTTTCCTTGCGACATGGAAATCTACTTCCGGTAATAAATAGTCTTCATCTTTTACTCTTTCTACAAAGCCTAAATCCTGAGGAAGAATCTCATTGAAGATCAAACGTCCAACTGTTGTTGTTACAACTCCTGAAACCGGTTCTCCTTTAGCATTGTTCGCAGTAATCTTTACTTTAATCATAGCATGAAGTGAGATAACTCCATTTTCATATGCTAAAATTGCCTCATTAACATCTTTAAAACCTTTACCTTCACCTTTATCACCAGGTCTTTCCTGCGTCAAATAGTAAATACCCAAAACCATATCCTGTGATGGTACTGTAACCGGTGCACCATCTGAAGGTTTTAATAAGTTGTTCGGAGATAATAGTAAAAATCTACATTCTGCTTGTGCCTCTACCGAAAGCGGTAAATGCACCGCCATCTGATCACCATCAAAATCGGCATTATATGCAGTACATACTAACGGATGAAGCTTAATCGCTTTACCTTCTACTAAAATTGGCTCAAACGCCTGAATACCCAATCTATGAAGTGTAGGTGCACGATTTAACATAACCGGATGTTCTTTGATTACATCTTCCAATACATCCCATACTTCTGTCTGTAATCTTTCTACCATCTTTTTCGCACTCTTGATATTATGTGCTGTTCCTGCCGCAACTAATTCTTTCATAACAAATGGCTTAAATAGCTCAATTGCCATCTCTTTAGGAAGACCACATTGGTAAATCTTTAATTCCGGACCAACAACAATAACCGAACGTCCTGAATAGTCAACACGTTTACCAAGTAAGTTTTGACGGAAACGTCCCTGTTTCCCTTTTAACATATCAGACAATGATTTTAAAGCTCTATTACCGGGACCTGTTACCGGACGTCCTCTTCTGCCGTTATCTATTATGGCATCTACCGCTTCCTGCAGCATTCTTTTTTCATTTCTAACAATAATTTCTGGCGCTCCAAGATCTAATAGTCTTTGCAAACGATTATTTCTATTTATGATTCTCCTATACAAGTCATTTAAATCAGAGGTTGCAAATCTGCCGCCGTCTAATTGAACCATCGGTCTTAAGTCGGGAGGGATAACAGGAATCACCTTAAGTATCATCCATTCCGGTTTATTACCGGAATTCTTAAATGCTTCAACTACTTCCAGTCTCTTAACGATTCTAGCCTTTTTTTGTCCTGTCGCATCATCTAAATCATTTTTCAGCTGTGCAGACTCTTTTACTAAATCAATTGCTGCTAGAAGCTCATAAACAGCTTCTGCACCCATCCCGACACGAAAAGTAGAGTAATCCCATTTCTCGCAGGCATCACGATATTCTTTTTCTGAGAGAACCTGCTTATATTGTAAATCAGTTCCCCCTGCATCTAACACAATATAGGATGCAAAATAAAGAACTTTTTCGAGTGTTCTTGGAGATAAATCAAGAATCAATCCCATTCTGCTTGGGATTCCTTTAAAATACCAAATATGAGAGACCGGTGCAGCCAGCTCTATACTTCCCATACGTTCTCTACGAACGCTGGATTTCGTGATCTCAACACCACATCTGTCACAAATGACGCCTTTATATCTAATCTTTTTGTACTTTCCACAATGACATTCCCAGTCCTTGTTTGGTCCAAAAATCTTCTCACAAAACAACCCGTCTTTTTCCGGTTTTAATGTTCTATAGTTAATCGTCTCAGGCTTTGTTACCTCTCCTCTGGACCATTCTCTAATTTTTTCTGGTGAAGCTAAACCTATCTTGATTTTATCAAATGTCATTGCTTGATTGTTTACATCTGGCATTTCTGGAGCTCCTTTCTATTATTCATCCTCAAGGTCATCATTTGAAGCACCTGCAGCTACATCTACTAAATCTGCTCCTTCAAATTCTTTTTCTTGGTAACCGTAAATGCCTAAATTTTCATCCGGATCACCATATACCTGTTCTTCTTCAATAATAGCGTGTATATTTGTATCAACTTCTTCTATACTTTCCTTTAACTCTACTTCTGTGTCATCTTCTCTCAGCACTTTAACATCCAATGCCAACGACTGTAATTCTTTTAGTAATACCTTAAATGACTCAGGAATTCCCGGTTCAGGAATATTTTCACCTTTGATAATCGCTTCATAAGTCTTAACACGGCCTACCACATCATCAGATTTCACTGTAAGGATTTCCTGTAATGTATAGGAAGCGCCATAAGCTTCTAAAGCCCAAACTTCCATCTCTCCAAATCGCTGTCCACCAAACTGCGCTTTACCACCAAGAGGCTGCTGTGTTACCAGAGAGTAAGGACCTGTTGAACGTGCATGAATCTTATCATCTACCAAGTGGTGCAGTTTCAAATAATGCATATGCCCAATTGTTACGGCACTGTCAAAAAATTCACCTGTTCTTCCATCCCGAAGTGGCACTTTACCGTCTCTTGAGATTGGAACACCTGCCCATTCTCTTCTATTCTCTCTATTGTCTTCTAAATACTGTAACATATCAGGATCTACAAAACCTTCATACTTATCTTTAAATTCATCCCAGTCTGAATTAACATAATCGTTCGCCATTTCCAGAGTACCCATAATATCGTATTCGTTTGCGCCGTCAAATACCGGTGTTGCAATATTAAATCCTAACGCTTTTGCTGCCAAGCTCAAATGAATCTCCAATACCTGTCCTATGTTCATACGAGATGGTACACCCAAAGGATTCAATACAATATCAAGGGGACGGCCATTAGGCAGGTAAGGCATATCTTCTACAGGTAATACACGGGATACTACACCCTTGTTACCATGACGTCCAGCCATCTTATCCCCAACGGAAATTTTTCTCTTTTGAGCAATATAAATACGGACTGTTTGGTTGACACCCGGTGACAATTCATCGCCGTTTTCTCTTGTAAACACTTTGGCATCCACAATAATACCATATTCACCATGAGGAACTTTCAACGATGTATCTCTGACTTCCCTGGCCTTTTCTCCAAAGATTGCACGTAATAATCTTTCCTCAGCAGTCAGTTCTGTTTCACCCTTAGGAGTAACCTTACCAACTAAAATATCTCCGGCACGTACTTCGGCACCAATTCTGATAATACCTCTTTCATCAAGATCTTTAAGCGCATCATCACCAACACCCGGTACATCTCTTGTGATTTCTTCCGGTCCTAATTTAGTATCTCTGGCTTCTGCTTCGTACTCTTCTATATGAATCGAGGTATATACATCATCCTGTACCAATCTTTCACTTAGTAATACTGCATCTTCATAGTTATAGCCTTCCCATGTCATAAATCCGATCAGAGGATTTTTACCCAGCGCTATCTCACCATTAGCTGTGGAAGCACCATCTGCAATCACCTGACCTTCGTTAACATGTTCGCCTCTAAATACGATAGGCTTTTGGTTGTAGCAGTTACTTTGGTTACTTCTTGAAAACTTAATTAATCTATACTCTTCTGATGATCTGTCATCATCATATTTAATAACAATTTTCTTAGCTGTGGATACTGTTACAGTACCCGCTCTTTTTGCAACAACACAGACACCTGAATCGACTGCCGCCTTTGTTTCCATACCGGTACCTACGATTGGCGCTTCCGTAATCATCAACGGTACGGCCTGACGCTGCATATTTGAACCCATCAGGGCACGATTCGCATCATCATTCTCCAGGAATGGAATCATCGATGTTGCAACTGAGAACACCATCTTAGGTGATACATCCATTAAATCTATGACTTTCTTTTCAAATTCCGATGTATCTTCTTTGAAACGTCCTGATACATTGATATTGACAAAATGTCCATTTTCATCTAATGGCTCATTTGCCTGGGCAACCACAAAATTATCTTCTTCATCCGCAGTCAGATAAATAACCTTATCTGTAACAATCGGATTATTCGGATCTGTTTTGTCCAATACTCTATAAGGAGCCTCAATGAAACCATACTCATTAATCCTTGCATAAGTAGCTAAAGAGTTAATTAAACCAATGTTTGGACCTTCCGGGGTTTCAATTGGACACATTCTTCCATAATGAGAGTAGTGAACATCTCGAACCTCAAATCCGGCTCTGTCCCTCGACAGCCCCCCCGGACCTAATGCAGACAATCTTCTCTTATGTGTCAATTCTCCAAGCGGATTATTCTGATCCATAAATTGAGATAACTGAGAACTGCCAAAGAATTCTTTGACTGCTGCTGTTACGGGCTTAATATTAATTAACGACTGTGCTGAAACACCTTCCAAATCCTGCGTTGTCATTCTTTCTCTTACAACTCTTTCCAGTCTGGATAATCCAATTCTATATTGATTCTGTAGTAATTCACCGACAGCTCTGATTCTTCTGTTACCTAAATGGTCGATGTCATCAGCATTACCAATACCTGCTTCTAAATGGATACAGTAATTAATAGATGCGATAATATCTTCTTTGGTAATATGTCTTGGTATTAATTCATTTATATTCTTAGAAATTGCTTCTTTTAAATCCTCTTCGGTTTCATTTTCTTCAAGGATAGAAGCCAATACAGGGTAAAATACATCTTCTGTAATCCCTAATTCTTTGCAGTCAAAATCAACATAGCTGTTTATATCAACTACCATATTAGAAATCACTTTTACATTTCTTTCTTCTGTTTGAATTACAACTGAAGGAACAGCTGCATTTTGGATAGCGATTGCCAGTTCTTCAGTCACAGTTGTACCTGCTTCTGCCAAAATCTCACCTGTTGTCATATCAACCACGTCTTCCGCTAAAACGTGATTTTTAATTCTATTCTTATATGCTAATTTCTTATTATATTTATATCGACCGACTTTCGCAAGATCATATCTTCTGGCATCAAAAAACATACTTGCAACAAGACTTTCTGCACTTTCCACTGATAAAGGTTCACCCGGACGAATCTTTTTATATAACTCTAATAAACCTTCTTGATAATTCTCAGAAGGATCTTTTTCAAAGCTTGCTAAAATTTTAGGTTCTTCGCCAAACAGTTCTAATATCTCTGCATTCGTACCAAACCCTAGTGCTCTGATTAATACAGTGATTGGCACCTTTCTGGTTCTATCTACCCGGACATAAAATATATCGTTAGAATCTGTTTCATATTCTAACCATGCTCCTCTATTAGGTATTACAGTAGACGAGTAAAGAGTTTTTCCTACCTTATCATGCGCTACACCATAATAAATACCAGGTGAACGAACTAACTGGCTAACGATAACTCTTTCTGCACCGTTAATAACAAAGGTTCCTGTTTCTGTCATCAGAGGCAAATCACCCATGAATATTTCATATTCGCTGATTTCACCGGTTTCTTTGTTATGAAGTCTTACTTTAACCTTTAATGGTGCTGCATAGGTCGAATCTCTTTCCTTACATTCCTCAATCGTATATTTAGTTTCATCTTCACATAGTTGGAAATCTACAAATTCAAGACTTAAATGCTCACTATAGTCTTCAATCGGAGAGATATCTTTAAAAACCTCCTTTAGTCCTTCATCCAAGAACCATTGATATGAATCCTTCTGAATCTCGATAAGATTAGGCATCTCAAGAACTTCTTTTTGCTGTGAGTAACTCATCCTTAAACTTTTATCGGTTTTCACTGGATGCATTTTGTTTTTCACCATTGACATTTCACCCCGTCTTTCTAAATATTATAAGCTTTTACACTTTTTTTGCAAATTCAAGACAATTGTAATGTTTTATTGCATAAACCACCACAATAGTGCATTGTTCATCATATCACAAAGGGGAACCCCTTGTCAACATTTATATTCTTGAGTTTCTGTGAAATGTAAATTCACCTAAAATGAAAAAGTAAATTCTACCTCTTATATCCCGCCCTATAGAATTTATCCTTACAAATCAAGGGATAGATTTTACTTATGCAGATTTTATGATATCTTTATACTATGATGCCGGTATA
>Ga0153924_1000223_pt1 | contig 37819 bp, 38 predicted proteins | sample TSNJ008MetaG_FD_104709 | JGI IMG/M metagenome (GOLD analysis project Ga0153924, IMG submission 104709) | Attine ant fungus gardens microbial communities from New Jersey, USA - TSNJ008 MetaG | ecosystem: Host-associated > Fungi > Mycelium > Unclassified | place: USA: New Jersey, Wharton State...
AAATGATATTGGTAGCTACGTTACATGATGAAGAATAGGTATATAGCTAGTGTAGTTAGTTTGTACTTATCATCCGTTTGTACCCTCCCCCGTTCGTATTTCAACAAGTCATTCCACCCAAAGTAAGTGCCTCTTGTCCAGAGTTTTCGATGCATCTTGGGCCGGTCTCAGGTTACGTGACCAAGGGCGGCGAAAAGATGCTCAAGTCAATGATATCCGTATTGTGAGACACGTATAAGTTTTGACGGACTATAAGCTGGTCTAGTGCCTCTACCAGATCGGGGATGGTGACCAAATCCATTATTGATGACACAATTCTGGAAAACTGCTCTGAGGACGGATCTCCCACTACATTACCCGTTCAGTCACAAATTCACTATGGTAACCACACCTCTTTCTCCTTTGGTTACATGCATTCCTGACGCCAGGCCCTGCAGTCTGTGGTCTTTGTGTTTCATTGCTTGTTGCAGAATAGAAATTCCGGGTCTAAAATTAAAAGAAAGACACATCAACTCAAAAATGAGATTTTTTCCGCCAGTCAGATATTGCATAACACGACATCCTGCATTGCACCTGCATTGCGCACACTATCAAATAAGACCATACATCGCATAAAAAACGAAGAATGCGAAATCAAAACCTAAGTTACCAGACAAACACAACTCCTTTGGCATAAATTAACTTCTCGACCACAGAAACCTGTTCTGACAGTCTGGCGAACCTAAACCCAAGTGCAATATCGAATGCATGAAAGGTCAGGTGCAGAAAAAACAAGATAAATACATCCCTATGATTTCCTCTCAAATACTTGTTTTCGACTGCTTCAAAGCTGAACGAAGAGGTGTCTTGGGAATCAAGCGATGTGCCATATCAATCCTCACTCCACATTCATTCATCCATCCTTCGCCATACTCTGGATAGTCATCGAGATCCGGAGGGTACTCGGCTCCTGGTAGAGGTGGCTTAAACGCACCTTCGTTTGTCCACAGCTGGTCCCTATCGGAGCACGTAAATCACAGTCAAACAATCCACTGAACACAAGCGAGTGACTCACCCATGACGGTTAAACCACCCTTTCCGTCTTTCAGGAAGGACAGGTGATGGACAAATCAAATTCTCATTCCACCTAACACATCGTCCAAGAGCCAGATTACGTGGCGATTCATTTGGGTTGAAACGGAAACTCGGTCGATCGACTTGATCACCATCAGATAAACGACGCTTGGGTGCTTCATGTGCTGAATGAAGCTGAGCAATCCGACGCCCATAATCGTCCACTTGCTGACTATTAGCACCAGCCGTTTTGGAGTCATAGGGTAATGTCGAACGCCTGCCATGTGGATGAGGTGGATGAGTGGCTGTTGCTGAACCAGGAGGATAACGTTTCGCCGAATCCTGGCGAAGAGTTGCGCCAACACTCTGTTGTTGGGCGTGGGATGGATTTGACGATCGCTCACTGCTTGTATCTGAAGGTGATGGATTGCGTACTGTCAATACGGGTTTTTTCTGCGGAGAACCTTGCTCAGTTGATGATGAATCAGATTCTCCAAGAACACCATCCCCATGTTTAACTATTGAGTTAGGTACGTTACGTGACGGAGTGGAAAAGTGGACATCTTTAGATGGACTGATGCCAACTGAGGCGACAAAACTCATTGGTGGGCAACGCTCTCTTGGCATCGCTGGTTCCACGCGTGGAGGTGGTGGGATATCGATCGAAGACGTATTTACTTGTCGGCCCTGGACAGGGGCTCCATGTTTAGTAAGACGAGTTGAAAGACTGGAAGCTTCATTCATAGGAGGTGGTGCTGGAGTGGTAGAAGTTGTTGAACCGAACGAGGCATTACGTGACCATGAGCCTGAATTTGTCCTCATCCTTGTCAAAGGAGGCCGAGGATCTGAAGGCTGAGTGGCAGAATAGGCTAAAGTCGGGACCGTCGCAGCACCCATACTTGTTTGTGACTCATAGGATGAAACTGGGGCTACAGTGTATGTATCACTCGGAAGCTGCCTGCCAAATTGTGGGCGGTATGACATTTCCTGAGGAACCGTTGATTGGGAACGATAAGGTTCGAAGGAAATACTAGCTTCCGATCGATTCTTGGAAGACAGAGGTGCTGTGCTCTTGGGGTGATATGATACATTGTTAGGCAATCGATGAGAATCGGCTATGACAGTACGATAAGGATCATTTAAAGATGGAGGCGGTACACAATATTTCCCAGGTGGAGAATTGCTTTGAGATCTGTATTGCGTTCCAGATGGCCTACGATGGGAGGAAGATTCCGGAGAAGCTGTCCGCGGACGTAACATTTCTCCAGCCAATACTTTCGGAGGACTGCCTCCATGTTCTTTCCGCGATGATATGTAGAGTTCAGGACGGGAAGACGACAGATTTTCGAGGTGGGTACTTGGGGGAGGCACGTAAACATTTGTGACACGGTCCGAAGACGATTGTGTAACTGCAGACGACTGGAGACCAAGTACACTGTCTGTTCGATGCCTCGGGCTTGTGTCTAGCCTGGGCTCAGCCTGACGAGGTGGAGACGAGCGCGTGGGATGACTGCTGTTTCTTGTGTCCGATAGTCCCTTTGAAAGCTCAGTATTGGATGCAGAAACGGAGTGACCAGCCTGAGAACGACGGTGGGGCGGTGACGAGGAAGGGGGGTTAAGAACGGGTGAGACATATTGGGGGCGTTGTTGATCGATTGGAGGAAGCAGCTGTACCACGACAGTAGCACGTGGCAGAGACGTGTCATATGTTGCATCCCCTTTCGATACGAGAGAACGAGTATTCGAGTATTCCCTGCGCAGCTCCGGTGCTGGCGGTGGAATAGGAACTCGTGAATATGAAACAAAATTTTGTCTCTCCCTCTCAGTCTTTTCGCTCACCCAACGATCATCAGCAAAATTAGGGATGTATTTTTCTTGATCTCCGACAACAACAGTCGAATTCCTCTTGTTCATGTAACTTGTTGCTCTTCCCTCTTCCAATGATTCGACAAGAATTGAACTCCCAGGGCTCCTCGCAACTGCTGGCATTGGTTCCGTGATTGTATCATCTGAGCTTGTTTCTGTGACAGGAGGATCAGGGATGGGAATATGTAAACGCGTGTCCTCAGGAATGCTGGTTCCAGGAGAGCCCTTTCTCTCGTTTCCAATACGTGTAGCCTGCGGACCCGGAGTGGAGAGACGAATCGTCATACCATTATCAGCATTTTTTGGTACGGTATATAGGGAGCCTGTGGCGATAGAATTGTATTCAGCATTCATACGTGCCTCGAGTGAAACGTCTTCTGATTCCGCCTCTGAAGGGGGAGCAGTCGTCATTGAATGCCATGCATGTCCGCCTGACGCATTGTGAGGTACCGGCACTGAGAAAACGGGAACCGGAGCAACTGATGTCGATGATGATGGCGGAGGGACTGCAGCTGCTGCGAAGGTGGGGCTGACTTTAGAGGCCAGACTTACGGAACGATTGTTGGTGGCAGATGTAGGAGGCATCGTAATGGATGTTGCTGAATTGAGTGTACCAGCAACATGGGGGCCTTGAACTGTATCAGAACGGTATTCAACCGGAGATGAATTTTGTCACCTGCTAATGAGGTCGATCCATCCCCATGACTGCCGCTCAACTGTCCCAGACAAGTTCTACTAATTGTCGACCCTGTTGCTCCAGTGAGTGGTGGGAACAGTACAGTATTGCTATTACCACTGATCGAGTTGTGCCTCGTTGCAGCCGCGCCACTGGCTCGTCCTCTTTCCTCTCGTTCAGTCAATGAGCTCAGGTGTGGGCTTTTCACAGCTAGCATGCTGTCAATTGACATTGTAGAAGAAACAGGGGAGAGACTAGGTGAGCATGAGTCATCTGTCGCGGTGTCGTCAGATTGAGTGCAACAGTCAGACCGTCCATAAAAATATGAATTAATGGTGCCACGGCTGGAAATGTCATCAGATTGGGTGGGTGGTCGAGATGGAAAGTCTCGAGCAGCTAAATGAGATGTTCTAATGGCAGGAGCAGCGTAATATGATGGTCGTTGAGGGTCCGAGACGAGCGGAAAATAAGTGATGGTATCGTCGTACAGAGGGGAATAATAATCGCCCGGCACAGCCATGCATTGAAACTTTGAGTCGTATTTAGGCCGTTGGCCGTAGCGCGAGCCAAATGTCGGTGCCTTGAAGACACGAGCGGAGAATTGACATGGGCGTGCAGGATAGACCTTGAAACAAATGCAGGTTACAGAAAGAACAAGCCATTGAGCAAGAACTTACAGGTGTATTAAGTGACCTGGTGCTTTGCGACTTGGACGAGATAGCGGACGAATACATGGTGGGTATATTGGATGGCTTAGCATCAGTATTTGGTAGGAGATGGAGTTGCTGATATATGTTTCCTTTCACATACTAACACGAGTCTGACTTGCGGTGATCCATGTGGCCTTGGATCGAGTGTAAAAAAAGTGGATGACAGCTGAGAGGCTTTGTGCAATGATGATGGTAGTGCCGTACTGGTAAGGTCCTATGTAGCCGCGATTGTAACTGTTCATTTACGACCCATAGAAGTTGGTGGTGGAAGCATGTTAGGTTCTGAATTTCGCAGTCATGATGGATTCTTCAACGGTCATGGTCGATTAGACAAGGCGGAGGACATGTTGTTAAAAGAGGCCGAGATAAAATAGAAATTTATTGATGCTTACTTCAGTATTATTGGCAGAGTAAACTACAGTCTGGTTTTTTGAGCATAATGCATGCCTTACAGCAGGAGATACTACCAGCAAGTGGCGTAGAATTTGCTACTAGTCTCAAGCTATTGCCTTCAACACGACAGGACTCCCCTGCTTCATCGAGTGTCCGACACGAAGTTGTGGCTCGTGTTTTATGCAACGTGGTTGTCGCAAGGTCAAATATTCTCCGTATTTTTGAGGTCCGCGAAGAGCCCGCCCCAGTTTCTACCCAAAGTGAGGATGAACGTGAACGAAAAGGAAAGGTGCGGAGGGGGACGGAGGCTGTTGAAGGTGAAGTCGAGATGGACGAGCAAGGCGAGGGTTTTGTCAATATATCACAGGTGATTTACTGCATCAGCCAAATACATGTTTTTCTCTGCACGCGGTTTATCTTTTGAGACTGAAATCGTTACTGACTAGTCCATTCGTTACTTCAGTCTGCAATCCAGAAAAACACCAAGCAGCCTACTGTCACGCGCTTTTACTTCATTCGCGAACACAAACTTCATGGAATCGTCACCGGTCTTGAAGGAGTCAAGATTATGGCCTCCCTCGAAGATAAACTGGACCGGTTACTTGTTTCCTTCAAAGACGCCAAGGCACATAACCTTTGTCTCTATTTCAACTTGAAACCTGACCCTCAATAGATTGCTCTCCTGGAATGGTCAGATACAGCACATGATCTTATTACTGTGTCAATTCACACTTATGAACGAGCACCTCAATTGGTGCGTAAGCCCGACAAAAATCATTCAGCTCTTGCGTTTATTTTGTCTTAGCTCTCCCTCGACTCTCCTCTTTTCTGTGCAGATCTCCGTGTTGATCCTCATTCTCGCTGCGCGGCACTCTCTCTCCCAAAGCATGCCATTGCTATCCTCCCATTTTATCAAACCCAAGCTGAACTCGATGTTATGGAGCAAGATCAATCTCAGCCCAAGTAGGTCGTTCAATTCCTTTTGTTTGTTTTTGTCCCCTCATGGTGTGGGTTGAAACAGGGATGTACCATACTCCCCGAGTTTCATTTTAGATCTTCCTATCCAGGTCGAAGAAAGTATCCGTAACGTTATTGACTTTGTCTTCCTTCCTGGCTTCAACAATCCTACCCTCGCCATTCTTTTCCAAACTCAGCAAACTTGGACAGGGTACGTCGTCAAATGGGACCTCTATTCACCCCATAGATTATTCTACACAGTCGACTTCGTGAACTCAAGGATACAGTCCGATTGATTATCTTCACACTCGACATCATGACTCAAAACTCCAGTATTATGACATCTGTTCAAGGTCTTCCCCATGACGCCTTCTCATTATTGGCTTGCTCGACTGTATTTCGTGGCGTTGTCGTAATAACTGGTAATTCTGTGATCTATGTCGACCAATCCTCTAAGCGAGTCGCTTTGCAAGTAAATGGCTGGGCTACACGGATGAGTGATTTGTCGTATCTCCCTCTTAGCGAGGAAGATGCATCGCAGAAGCTCACATTAGAAGGATGCCGATCAATTATGGTTGACGATAAGACTGTATTCTTGATCCTGAGAGATGGTATAGTATATCCTATCGAGTTTGTTGTAGATGGGAAGACAGTGTCGAAATTGTCAATGTCACCCGCCATTGCACAGACTACAATTCCAACAGTTGTTAGGCGTGTGGATGGAGATCATATCTTTATCGGGAGCACCGCGGGTCCATCCATCCTTCTCAAGGCTACGCACGTTGAGCAGGACGTAGAAGAGAATGAAGCTGCAGTTTCTGCAGCTGTGGTGACTGAGGATGTGATGATGGATGACGACGATGACGGTACGCCGCCTTCCTAGCTTCAATTAGATTCAAGTGTTAATATATGGGAACGTCAGATATTTACGGTGATTCAAAAATTGAAGTTGAACCAACGACTAACGGAGTTATGCATATGAAGAAGACCAAAACTATCATTCAGCTCTCAATGAGAGACTACCTCCCCGCCCATGGCCCTATTTCCAGCATGACGTTCTCTGTTGCTATGAACGGGGTGTGTTGTCATCCTGCATCATGCTCATCTCAAAATGACCGAAATTCATGTAGGAAAAGCCAGTGCCAGAACTCGTTGCGGCTACCGGTGTAGGTAATCTGGGTGGTTTCACCCTTTTTCAGGTGGGAAAACCTTTATCGTCCCTGGTCACATCTTTGACGCCATGTCATCAGAGAGACCTACCAGTCCGTAGAAAGCGCAAAATCCTTGCTATCAGTGGATCTCGGGGGATATGGTCTTTACCCATACGTCAACCCCTACGCAACAGTACTGCAGCTTATGGACAAGACAATGATACACTTATTCTGAGTACCGATATCAACCCATCACCTGGCTCTTCCCGCGTACGTGGTCCTTCCTTTCGCGGCGTTTTCACAATCTGAAACTCTCTTGTCTCTTGTCATGACAGATTGCAGTCCGTTCGATAAACCGTGACGTCTCTATCAAGACTCGAACACCAGGCTTGACGATCGGTGCTGCACCATTTTTCCAACGGACAGCAATATTACATGTCATGACCAATGCCATACGCGTCCTCGAACCTGATGGGACTGAACGGCAAATTATACCTGATAAAGATGGCAATATGCCGAGACCGAAGATAAGAGCTTGCAGTATTTCGGATCCGTTTGTACTAGTTTTGAGAGAGGATGATTCCATCGGACTGTTTGTTGGAGAAACAGAGAGGGGAAAGATCAGGAGGAAAGACATGTCGCCAATGGGTGATAAGGTATGTTCTCCTCCGATGACAATAATGTTGACTTCACTCTTATATACCTTAGACATCAAGATATCTCTGTGGATGTTTCTTTTTAGACTCGACTGGATTGTTTGAGGCACAACTCGAGAACAAATTACCGCCATCTGCCACATCAACGCTGCAAGCTGCCTCAGGGGCCAAGTCGCAATGGTTATTATTGGTTCGGCCGCAGGGTGTCCTCGAGGTCAGTGCCCTATCAGTCGTGTCATATTCTTGATGGCATCTGATGATACACTAGATCTGGACTTTACCAAAGTTGTTGCTGGCATTCTCCACGTCGGCATTAGCCTCTTTGCAATCAGTCTTAACAGACACACATGACCCTCCAGCGTCATCTCCACCCCAAGATCCCCCTCGCAAGCCTCAAGATCTAGATATTGAGCAAATCTTATTGAGTCCTGTTGGGGAAACCTCTCTAGTTCCTCATCTCTGTGTGAGTAGAAACTGGTTATTGGATATGGCTGTCTTATTGTTTGTCTCGTGTGCTCTAGGTTTTCTTACGTTCTGGTCAACTGGCCATCTACGAAGCTGCGGTTTCGGGCTCGAGAGATACAGAAAACCCACTCATAGATTCCAAACCCCGAGCCACATCTCTCAAGATTAAGTTCGCAAAAATTGCATCCAAAGCCTTTGACATTCAACGACTGGAAGAAAATGAAAAGAGCCATATATTAGCTGAGCAGAAGAAGATAAACCGAGTTTTTATTCCGTTTGTGACTTCACCCACGCCAGGTGTCACGTACTCGGGCATCTTTTTCACTGGTGATCGACCGCATTGGATATTGTCGACTGATAAGGGTGGAGTGCAAGTTTATCCTTCGGGGCATAACGTTGTACATGCGTTTACACCTTGTTCGCTGTGGGAATCGAAAAACGACTTTTTAATGTATACTGAAGAGGTAAGGGCTTCACTTATTCTTCTTGAAACAGTGGCGCTCACGTGGGAACAAGGGTCCGATCCTACTTGCATGGATTCCTGATTTTCAATTCAATAGTACGCTGCCATCTAGATCAATACCCCGCGGACGGGCATATTCAAGCATTTTGTTTGACTCTTCAACGAGTCTAATTGTTGCTGCTTCTTCGTTGCAGGCAAGATTCACATCGTTTGATGAGGATGGGACCAAGCTGTGGGAACCTGAGGGTGAGTATATCAAAAACGTCTTTAATGGCATTTAACTGACGCATATTTTTCCCTTTTTTCGATTACCGACCACATCCATTGTTATCATCATGCAGCTCCGAACGTCTCTGAGCCATATGCGGACTGTTCGGCGTTGGAGTTAATTGCCCCTGATATCTGGGTTACGATGGATGGGTCAGTCGGCGGCTCTCGGCTATAAATCAAATAACTCAAATTACGATATCTAGATTTGAATTTGCAACAAACGAGTATGTTAACGATATGGCCATCGTGACTCTGGAAACAGCTGCGACGGAGACGGGAAAGAAAGACTTCGTAGCTGTTGGAACCTCGATTGATCGTGGCGAGGATCTTGCCGTCAAGGGAGCGGTACGTTTTCCACGCACCGTGTTTAACTTAAGCCTAAGAACCGATATCATAGACATATATTTTTGAAATTGTAGAGGTCGTTCCTGACCCAGCTGTCTCTCAGCGCCGGTGGTATAAACTCCGTTTGCGGTGTAGAGACGATGCTAAAGGACCCGTAACTGCCGTATGTGGGCTAAATGACTATCTTGTGTCATCCATGGGTCAAAAGGTGAGCCTTTGGTTTCAAACTTTATTTCTCGAATCTGTGTCAGGGATCGCAACGTGTTGCGGTGTTGGCTATTAGCACCGTATGGCTGACACTGACGCCCGTCCGTTTTCATTCTCATTTCATTTAACTTCATTACACCTTGTCTATAACTGATGTGGCTTTTACCCCAGATTTTTGTCCGTGCATTTGACTCTGACGAACGCCTTGTGGGTGTCGCATTTATGGATGTCGGGGTCTATGTGACTTCATTGCAAACCCTCAAAAACCTGCTACTGATCGGGGATGCAGTGAAGAGTGTATCTTTTGTAGCATTCCAGGTCCGTAGCACTGCATTTGGGTTTGAAAATAGTCAGCTGATCTTTTTGGCTACTTTAGGAGGACCCGTACAAGCTTGTGCTACTTTCGAGGGACACTCATCGTGTTTGCGTCACCAGCGCAAATTTCTTATTTACCGAAGATGATTTGCGGATTGTGACAGGTGATGAGGAGGGTATCGTGCGTATTTACGAGTATAATCCGCAAGGTCAATCTTTTGTCGCTACCTCTTGATCCACACTGATCATATCCTCCATATCGAATATCCTACTTGTCATTCTAGATCCTGATTCTCGTGATGGACGCCATCTACTCCTGAGAACCGAATTTCATTGCCAACGTGAATGCCGCACTACAGTCACTGTCGCTCATCGGACGAAGGAGGATCCACCGATACCCAGTTCGAGAATATTGGCTGGTGCGTGAAATCATCAGTATCGGATTCACTTCAGCTTTTGATGTATGGTTCGCTAAGGTTCGACCAACGGATCACTGTCCTCGTTGACAGTTCTAGAAGAAACTTCTCATAAGCGACTGGCACTCTTACAGGGACAACTGATGAGAAGTTTACAACATACAGCTGCGCTTAACCCAAAAGCCTTCCGGTGAGCCCCGTCTCTTCCCATGTTCAACCCATTAATGACCCATTTTAAGAATTGTGAAGAATGATCATGTTTCAAAACCGCTAACAAGAGGTATATTGGATGGGAATTTACTCAGTCACTATGAAGGTCTACCAATCAATCGACAAGTAGAAGTTACACAGCAGATTGGGACCGACAGAGTGAATGTACTACGAGATTGGATCGAGGTCAGGGGGTCCTGGTAGTACATTTTTCAATGGCGAATTGGAAAGTTTTATCCATTCTATTGAGTGAGATTATGAGGCGTATGATCCAACGGTAAGCAATTTGACCATGGGGTATATTATGGTATCACTGTTGTTGTTTTGGGCTCTCCCTTTCTTTTTCTGCTATGTTACTATGCCCATTGAATTTGACTATCCCAAGTGTGCAATTGACTGTTGATCATAGTTTATTTACGTCAGTTGTTTGGATTCAAGGCCGTAACGCATTGTTACACGTCCTACCACCACATGCCTTTCGGTGAGATCATTTGTGGTTCACCTGGAAGTGGCAAATCCACATATTGCTTCGGTAAATATCAGCTTTTCAGTGCCATCAACAGACCAATAGCCGTTGTCAACCTCGACCCTGCAAATGATACGATACCATATCCTTGTGCGATCAACATATCTGAACTTATCTCCCTGAACGAGGTAATGGAGGAATATGGTCTCGGTCCAAATGGCGGGATGTTATATTCAATGGAGTACTTGAAGACTAACTATGACTGGCTCGAGGAGAAGTTGAAGGAGCTAGGGGACGATGCATATGTCCTTTTTGATCTGCCCGGACAAGTGGAATTAAGCACGAATCATGACAGTATCAAGAGGGTTGTCAAGAGATTGGTCAAGAGTGGATTCAGGGTGCGTCATTACGCAAATCTTGCTATCATTTTCACTTATGATTCATCCAGGACAGTTAGCCGCGGTGCATCTTTGCGATGCTCACTATATTACCGATGCAGCTAAATATGTTTCTGTATTGCTCCTCTCACTGAGAGCAATGCTACATCTGGAACTACCACATATCAATGTCTTATCAAAGATTGACCTTCTTAAACAGTATGGGGAACTTGGTGCGTCTATCAATCGGCGAGAATTTCATTCATAAATCATACTTGACAGAATTTAATCTTGACTTCTACACCGAGGTTCAAGACTTATCCTATCTCGAAAACTCGTTAACATCATCTTCACCGGCCAGATTCTCAGCTCTCAATATGGCTATAATTTCCCTCATTGAAGATTTCAGCCTTGTTGGTTTCGAAACGCTAGCAGTTGAAGTGAGTTTTGGTATTACATGCCTCTATATCTGTTATCGACTATCACATCTATAGGACAAACATTCCATGTTGAACCTCACTAGGGTGATCGATCGGGCAACAGGCTACGTTTTCATCCCTCCCCCTGACGCCCAACCTCCTCCAGATGCTATAGATCAAATGGACAATGCTCCTGATTTGCGGCCTAATGCACACGGTCTTTTCTCCTCTGCAGCAGGACCACTGAAGGGCCCTCTAAGCGATGTTCGTGATGTACAAGAACGCTGGATAGATCAACGGGATGCGTACGATGCACATGAGAAACGTCAGTGGCGTAGAGAGGGAGAGACTATACGAGACAGGCTGGCATCTTCTCAGGAGCAAAAAGACGAGACAGTTAGCTAAAATGTCGAACACTTTTATTTGCCAAACTTAAGAATAGAAATAACACATTTTTCGTTATGATTCAGTATCAAAATAGCGAAACATATCATGATCAATGTATGGTAGAGACAATACATAATATGAAGCTGAAGGTGGGCACCCATGACGAGCGGGTTCTGGGCCTGCACAGGTGCAAAAGAGGGGTGGGAAAAATATAAGGAAGCGACAGGAAAGAAGTTGCATTGTCACATCAATACCACTGTGACTACTCGAGATCAGAGATCATCCTAGTAATAGAAATTTGAACAAGGACTGCTGGTGCTGACACCATATAGAACTCCTAAATGGGTTTACTGTCGACAAGTCTGGCTGGACATTCTGTCTAACATCGTCCAATCAAACTCCAAATAGATTTAACGTTTATTTTTCACATACATGACGAAGAATCCAGGATTAGTTGGGAATATGATACCATCTTCATTCAGCTAAGCATATGGTTTCCATGAATGGGCTATGAACTTCTCATATATTGATAGACGTGAGATATCGACTGACATCTGGGCCGGGATGGATTACAGACACAGCGGACAATCAGCTGTCCACTTGCCGGCCACGTGATGCTGTCCACTGATCTGTCCACTAAATCTGGATGTCACACGGTTCCGGGGCTCTACCCTCATCTAAGGCTAAATAAGTTCAAAACCCTGGAACCGTGTAATACTGTGACATCCAGATTTAGTGGACAGATCAGTGGACAGCATCACGTGGCCGGCAAGTGGACAGCTGATTGTCCCCGTGAGAGTATAAATCCCAGGGGCCCAGTCGCTTCCCAGGTTTATAATGCCCGAGCACCTCACCCTTTATTCTGCCAAAGTATGCCTTGAGCAATACATACTCTAATGATGAAATTGACTGTCCTTTCTAAACAGATCTGCCCCTTCGCACAAAGGGTAATATGATCAGAGATCCTGTTCTACTAATCACATCACTTATGGGTGATCGATAGGTTGAAATTGCTCTCAATGAATCTGAAATACCTTTTGATCGATATGAAATTGATCTTCAGGCTAAGCCTGACTGGTATGCTCCAAGGATAAACCCAGTAAGCAAGGTGTGCCAATCTACTTGCTCTATGTAAGCTACGAGTATTGACATACCCATACTTAGGTTCCAGCAGTTGTATATGGTGGACCAAAGGCTCCACCAGACCAACCCTCTTCAGAGTCCCACAAACTAGCGGAGTCTCTAGTTCTTATTGAGTTTATTGCCGATATTTCAACCTCTAAAGTCCTCCTTCCCAAAGACCCTGTCCTCCGTGCCAAAGCTCGCTTTTTCATTGAAGTATTCTCGTCCAAGTTCATTCCTGCATGGCATGCCTCGGCAACCAAGGGTGAAAGTCTGGACAATCTCCTACAAGGAATAGAAGCCATCCAAGTACTTCTACCAGCAGAGGGGTACGCGGTTGGAGAATGGTCTATTGCGGACGCTGCTGTCGCACCATTCCTGGCTAGAGCTGAATTGGCTATCAAAAATGACTTAGGTGCTTTTGACGAGGGAGATGGAAAGAAAGCATACGAAATTCTGCAAACAGACCCAAAATTTGGCAGGTTTCGAGAATACCTTGCCGCACTGAAAGGTCGCAAGAGCTTCCAGGAGACCTTTGATGCAGTAAGATATACTCTTCATCGACAAATACCGACTCATTAGGCCCCGCAGGATTATCTATTGACTAAGTACAAGGGACGCTTCCCACCTCTCAGAGAGAAGCGCCTCGCTGATGCTTCGAAAGCCTCTCTTTGATTGAATTGCGATCTTCTATGATACAGATATAAGTCATCCGTTCTGCCTATCCTTCGTGTCCTTTTGTTTATATCCGATGATCGTAAATTGATTCATTGTCCTGCTAATAAAAAACGCATTTCTAGAAAGTAACTGTCAAAGCACTAGTATAGCCGCATGGAAACTTATGGGTTGATTCGAGTATAAATATGTCGCGGGCGACGACTTTACAAGGTTCGTAGTGTTCTTCTACTATGATCACCCAACAATCAATAATAAAACATTGAACACATGCCACTTTGCTATTGACCCAATGTCGCGGTTGATATTTCTTTTCGCTAGCCAGCAAGAACAACCTCGGAAAAGATGGCATTCAAGAGTGAATGATGTGAATGTCGTAAGAAATTTCCACTTCAAAGTCGTGTCTAACTCGATTCTTCGTGCATAAGTCAAAAATTCAACAACAGATGATCAAGCATAGTGATCGATAGATGGGATTGAAATTCCAAATGAAGAGGTGGTACTTGAATGTGTCATAATTGAAGTACAGTAAAGAACGATCTCAGCAGGCGATTGTACACTCAACGCCAGTAAACTTTTTCCTTTGCACCAGCCCATTCGTCCTGTTCCGTCCAGTAAGCAACACCGTAGTTGATAAATAATTCAGATCCTGCTTCAATGCGGCGATCTCGATTTAGCTAAGTCAGAGTCCGCGTCAGCTTGGTTACTCCAAAGATGACCCACCAGCAAAAAACATGATGTGATGGCAGTTGTTGACATAGACGACTATATTTCGATAAGTAAACTAGAGGAATAATCATCTGATCCGCAATTTCACCTCTTCCATGACAGTTTGCAACTCTTGTCGATTTGTTCGTGGCTTCGCTCAACATAGGCCCTTCATGATTAAGATACCGCATCTCATTACCCATATACATTGAATCAACTATCCAGCTGTCATTGAGGTCAAACTTATAGTTCAGGCCCGTGTAATAAGGAATGCTGGAGAGATTCGGAGTCAAATGGAGTAAGGTTATTCTTACAGATTACTTACGGTGAGACTTGCTCGGACGTCGCTTCCGAGTCAAGGGGTTGTAGTTCTCCAGTATATTCTGTCACTGATTTCAAATCCCGGAGTTGACATGGATTGATAGATCTTACCCCCAATAGCCTCGTTTTGGAGTATTTTCTGGGTTGTGAAAGCTCCGAGACCCCAGGAACCTCGAGCAATGTAAAGGTGCTGTGTTAAAGCTCCAATGATCATAATGTCCATCCAGAAAAATGGTAGACTTACCGGAAATTGTGCGCGCTGGCAACTGACATTGAAGCATAAATTCTGCCTCGGGGATTTCCTCCCTAAGAATTCAAGTAATCTCAAGTTCTATAACTTCTCAGAAGTATCGATGGACCTACCTCTGAGACCAAGGATAATGATTTGATTGATCACATCAGGAGGGAGGCTGGTGAGTTGATGAAGAGCTCGCACCTTGCATCACAACCCTTACACATTTCAGGATCGCACTCCCTACCGGAAGCCCGACATGGACAATCATCTGTAGAACACAATTTCTTCCTAGATCCATGTACGCGCGAGCAAGAACAACCTTTCCATCGAATCACACCTGTCATTTTTAGTGGGCCAGGAAATAAGAATGTCAGAGACTAAGATCACTCACAAGTTGGTCCACACTGGCAGTTTCTCTGACAATGGTGTTTGTTGAGAAAACAGCCACATCCAGAATCTTTACCACATGCCCCTTTGTGATGACAAGGGTTCAATGGAGAGAACCCGGCCTTTCCGTCTCTTGTACCAGATAAAGATGGATCATCCTCTTGGTGTTCATTCAGCTATCAGGAGCATAAAGAGGGACAGCACAAAAATGTACCAAAAAACCAACTGGGTTTCACATAAGATTGCTCATAAATAATATTTTCTTCAATAGTTTCGTCAGCATAGAGCTGTGTGCGGTAAATAAAGACCTTTTGTACAATATCATTCAAAAGGCCCCCCAGTGAAAATGATTGATACCAACTTACATCTCGACACTTTGCATGCACGATTACACTCAAATCGCAGGGTGAAATGTCAGGTGATATATCTAGAATCCCCTTGATAACTTGCATTTCCTCTTCATCGCACAAGCTAAGAACTTCCTGAGGATGATGATCAGGAAATTACTATACAGCATAAGGGAGTATGATGTATAAAGCACACACTAATGTAGCATTATCCAAGAGATCAAGATGTCTGAAACAATCGTTACCACAAGGATTACCCTTTGAGAGCTGAAGTTGATGGGAGGTCAGGGTAGCACTAGTCGACTTCAAGGGGAAGTCGATGTTACCTTGTACATCTCAGTACAAGTTGGGATCATAGATAGGTCATGCGTACGATGAATTCCACAAGGTGTATATATACAGTTAAGGTTTGGACAAAAGATGTTTGATCCGAGTCTGAGGTGCACAGAGATTTCAGCATCGGATGGCATTGCTTGCAAGTCGGAGATATGAAGGTCAGGATATTCTGAGAGCCTTGCTCCGGGCCATGAAAGCAGATCCCGTTGAGACGCATCCCAAAGCAGACCGCTGTCATGGCTACTCCTCAACTTAGTGAAAAAGTTCAATTCGTCGATTTGGGAAAAAGAAAGACCAAAGCCATGGTATAGTCGACGGACTACCTCCAATTGTATGACTTCCACTGTGTTCAGATAATAATCGGTATGATAAAGAATAAATAAGTAACTGCTGTAGACTCACCATCAGGGTCCAAAAAATCTGACTGCCAATCAAAAGACAGAAATGCCCTTAGATATCGGCTATGATCAAAGACCACATCATCTTCGAATGGTGAGAATGCCAGGCTGTCTGATTTTACAGCTAAAGGAGATAAGTTACGAGAGATAGATGTACAAGAGAAATATCGTGGGTGTGGCAAGAAATCTGGATCTATCTTGCCTGAGGTCTGAGTAAACCCTGAGTATATGGGAACCCGGTAGGAATCGGCCTTGAATGACTGATCACACCATAGATTCTCAGATACGTCCACAAGGTCTTCTGGAAGCTCCCGATATACAGAGATCAAGAGGTGAGGGATGGCTGTCTCGGGGTCCTCAAATGCAAGGAATAGTCTCTCGCTATCAAGGCTGCACAAGTCATCATCGAGCTCGGTAGCAAGCTCGGAAGGAGAATAAGATGAGGGATAGGAGTGTTCTGAGTACCAGTCGTCCGCATCCGGGGAGTCTCGTCCATCTTTCTTAACTGCAGGAATATCTTCCGTAAGACTCACGCAGAGTTGGTTCATTTCGAGCCTATTATATTCTGCTTTCCAGCTATAAAAATGATCCCAAATGTTCTTGTATGCTTGAGCAGCTGTGAATATGTCATCAGGGGGGACAGAGCGTCGCGCGTCCACCGGTGTATTACCACGCGAAGGCAAAGGCGCTATAACTCTGGAAGCCATTGATGTGGATAGAATCAAGTACGGTTGGCAAATTAATCATTTATTTGTCAAGCTTAGCGGAGTAATTTGGTTTTCCATCAGACATTTATCGTGATTTCAGCAATACAATGGAATATTAGAACAGAAGAGCTCAGTCTGAAAAACTAGAAATATCATCATGAGTTTGCTATCCTAACAGCATCAGTAGGCAAAGTAGGTCTAGAAAAGAGGTGAGAATAACAAGAGATATACAGTGATTCGGGATGAATGAAAAAAGACTACTTAAGCCACTAGTACTGAGAAAGGAAAAAAACTAAGCAAAAGAACAATGTAAGAGAACATATTTATGAAGGTCCACAGAATAACTGCATCTGCACAATAATCGGCATGCAGGTGTAACTATAGTGAGTGACCTTTAAAATTGAAATAAATGTGAAACAAAAATTACAAAAGGATGAAATGACAAAATGGATATTACAATCTATAGATAAGAGGCTCATACTTCAACATAGGTAAGAAACAGGTGTGGACTATGTTGTGAGGACAAATGAAAAATAAATATTATATATTCTCTCTTTCATAAGCTCATCAGAAAGATAATTATTGATACGCTGAGTGATGCCCCAGGATCCTGCTTATTTTCCTGAGCACTAAAATTGTCCTTAAATGACATGGGAACCATATATACCTAAAAGTCAAATACACTCGGGGTGACACCAAGTCTGTTCAAGCATCTATAGTACAGATGGAACAGAAATCACAAGAATCAAAGCCCTAGCTTCAGATCATCTACTCCTTTAAAGATGCAATATTCTAAGAAGATTGATGAACAATGGCCTAAGACTAGCAGTTTCATGAATACAGGGAATAATCGCCCTAGATGGCACCAGCCAATATAAGTCCAAAGAATGCTACTCAACCTAGCACCATACAAGGTATTGCTAAGGTCAGTCAAACCTCACAGGTTGGCAATAGAGTTGGGGACAGTATCAGATATATTGGGGAAAGGGGGCATCACTATCTCCCGCAGTGACCATTGAGCAATTCCATGTATCAATTGCGTTTCATTGGTCACTGTGGGGGCTAGTGATGCCCCCTTTTCCCAATATGTCTAAATGACGAGGTGAGTAAACAATTGGGCGAAACAAATACCTCTATTCACCTTACAAAATAGTACTGTGAACCCTATTAGATGTCCATTGAAACAATGTACATCCAGTTGGAGAAATGTCAAGTAAAAGGGACATCTGATTTTAGCATGCATTAATTATACAAGTTTCGAAGTCGGGCTTCGACATCATCTGGACTCTGTTTGATATCTATGGCGCGGGACACACAAGACATAATCAGTCAACTACTTCGGTTTGAAGATCGTAAACAAGCTAACTCACATTTCTGCGGATCTGAGGAATCAAGTCATTAATGAGCGTCAGTTCAAGAAGTAAGGCAAAAAGTAGCTCACTCCGACTGAACTCCTTCTCTTTTTGTTTCTGTGTAAACCTACTCAAGCTAGGTATTACCACCATTACGATCTCATCGGCAACAGCCTCCCTTGCCTCCTTATCTTCACCCAAAACCCTTGCCATCCGATGTCGCTCGATAACCTCTTCAAGTAAGTCAAAGAATCTTGTGAATTTCTCCTTTGCCTGTGATTTCCCGCTTTTTTCCTTTGGATCATCACTGATGGCTTGCATCAATGGCGAGAAATTCGTATCGAAATATGCCGCTTTAGCGGTGCGCCAGTTGGAGTTGATGGTGTCGATAGTGGGTTGAGAAATTAGAGGGCCGAGGTCTGGGTGATCAGGTTGTAATATGAGGTGACGACGCAAGTATGAAATGTTGTTGAGAAGGAATATTGAGCCGAAGGCTGGTCGACGCAAGCGCGAGATGGCGTTGAGGCTATTGATAACATTTGTTACGACATCATCTACAGATGACCAATCAGTATCACTGTGCAAGGAGAAGAACGGGGTAATTTACACAGGAAGTGGTCCAGGATAACATTCTCGTCAGTTATTCCGCCCTGTGAGGGTTTGCCAACCTGAACACCCTCACCCATCTTCCAATTTCCATCTCCTAATGCCAACAGTGCAGAGGATACTGCGGTTCGTACTTTAGGTATTCGTTCCAAATACTTGACTGTCTAGATCGGCCGTAGTGAGTGCTGACAGAATTGGGCTGTTCATTATTGTAGTTTTCTACCTGAACTGCAGGATCCACCACTTTAACGCTTGTATCCAAATCACGGTTATTGGCTCCAAGCTTGAGGTCAACAAGGAACTCCGGGAAGCTACGAAGGCAAATCTGCCGTAATGCCTGTAGTCCATCTCGAAGCTCGTTCTTGTCGTCGAAATATTCAGAGCCTCGCCTCGACAAAACTTCCTCCCATGAGTGCTGCTGTTGAAGGAGAGCGTCGTAGGCTGAGAGGGCAAGGAAATTATGTTTCTGTAATGACTTTTTGATGAGTGTGGTCAACTGATTGAGCACGGTGCCGAAGAGATTCAACATGGGCTTTATCAGAGCACCATATGATGACGCGATAGACTCTGGTTTTGTCAGAAGCGACAGTTTCTTTAGAAGCTTGTATTCATCCTACAGGATGTTTCAGAGGAACAGACACATCCATGATGAATATAACATGCCTCAGCCACGGCCAAGAGGGTCTCGACCCATTGACCAAACTCCAATCCAGTCGAAATGGGGTCCGTCGTGTCGGCTCGCGTAACGAGCCTTTTACCTTGGCCCTCAAGACATTTAACACTCCAATTACCTCGCATATCAGCGTAACCCTTCTGAGCTTCCGTCAAGGTCGACATGATGGCAGGTGCTGCAGGATGTGAAGGATGTGTTGATGGTAGGGGGAGAGTGTGGAGATAGGAAACCAGAGGTAATAAGTTCGAAAAAAGGGATGAAGGAAAACTCGTAGAAAGAGAGTCTGGGGCTGTGGGAGCGTTACCAGAAGAGCCTTCGGCAACGATAGTAGTATAGAGCTGGGTAAGCTTCTTGGCTCCAGTTTCAACGAGGCGAGCCTATGTATACAAGATGTAAGATAGGTGACAAGTCCACTGCACGACGCGTACAGTCTTAGTAAGGTCAAGATTGTGAGGATCGAACGCAATTTTAGCGTTCAACCTGTCCAAGGCCTCCTTATACAACTCTGAGTTATCCGTCTGTGGACTATTGGTGATTTTGAGAATATCTTCAAATGTTTTACGTAACATGGCTCACCCTCGAAGAATCATCGCCTCTTCTGCTGCCAAATCTTCTTGACTACTAGCCATCTCGTCTATTTTGGACAATGCCTGATCGATATCTGGTCATAAAGACATCAACAATCTCTGAACATCTGATATAAATGGCCTGCATACTATGAGATCGGCGGTTTAGGATCTGAGCAGCGGTATACAGGGGCAGAATCGACTTCTCAAGCTTAGCAAGTCGCGTATCGAAGCTATCAAGTATAGCTAATCAGGTCAACGAGAAGTTATATAGTAGACAATTATATTCGTACATGTCATTCGCTTGGAGATTTGGCGCGTTTTCTGTAGGTTTTGCTCCAGCTACAGAGGGCAGTCACTGTAAAGGGGGTCATACTTTCCATGTACACATACATACCAGTTCAATTTCTGCTGTTTCATCGTCCATTCTGCTCCTATATCTTTTCGTGGCGATCCAGAGAGGTTGAGCTTCGTTTATTACTATTTGTATCTGTATTTTGCTAAAGATCCGAGATTTGATTGGGCCTTGTCTTCATGAGTTGAGTTCTGCTAGACCACACTTTCCCGAGTGGAGCCGCTTTCGAACCTAGAAATGCTCGAGAATTGCAGGAATATCCTTGATGATAATGCAGGAACTGAAGTAACTTCAAATGACACGTGGTAGAATATAAGAAACATTGTGGTTTCTTCAGGTAGGGATAAGAAAGAATATAACGAATAATCTCGTGGTCAGACATTCACAGTTCTTGAGGAGAATAGAGTCTGTCTGGGATAAAGACTGATACCTCTACAGATGGATGAATTTATATACAGGACCATGTCTTAATGGATCAACAATAGTCATATGACACTGCTCCAACAATGCACTTTCAACCATGAAAAATTCATTGAGGGTTCTCTTCTTATATCAAGATCAGTGATAAATAATAAAACAAAATAAATTATTCACAACATCACCCTTATATCAATGGCTGGAATTCCTCACAACCGCCCATGTACAATTTTTACGGTATTTTGTTTTTCGAACAGCGATGATCACATGATGCAACGAGTCCTCTCCATTATAATGCTTCAATGGAAGGATGTTGTTATGAGGCCTTGACGATCGGAACAGCATGATAGAGCATGGCTCGCCATGTTCTCACACTCATATAAACAGGCACGTAGATGCACGTTCGTGGTGTAAATATTTACTCTCGCTGTCGATCGCGTGAGTCGATCTAAAGCTGTGAGTAGACCGCCTCGATGATATGCAGACAAATGAAACACCTTGCACTTTACCCCCATGTCGACTGACCATATGTATGTTTCATCCTGTCATTTTGATCAAATCCACTGACCACCATTAACTACACGCTAGAGAAATCGTTCCTACTGCTGATGCAGGCTTTGTCTGTGGTCTGAATCCCGTTCACAATCGTGCGATGGTCTTCTCACGTTACTGTCCGTAGGCTTTCCTGGTATACCACAGAACGCCGGCGCTGAGCATGGCGCCCGAATTGAAGGGGTACAAAGATTTGTCTTTTACCATGCTAACAGCTGAAAGCCTCGATTCTTGGTTCAGGAGGTTCTCATCTCCCTCCCTTTTTTAGGTGTCCCAGCCTCTGCAGTTGAAATCGAATTCCAGAAGTCCGAGACCATCTCAATAGATGGGCAAAGTGCTGTCACCTCCGTGGAGAAACTCGAAGAAATCGTACTCTGGACAGGTAGAAAATCTAGCAACATGTATTCGGTGAGCAATTCATCCATGAAGTGAGATAAATCTATCATTGACCGTTTTACAGAGAAGATTTCCATTTTCAATAGAAATCCCAGAAAACCTACCACCTACTGTCACTCTCGATAGACCTGGTAATTAATATCTTATTGACAATATGCTCTCCCCACTGTCTGATGTTTTTCCCCACAGGCCTCAAAGTCCATATTCAATATCTACTTCATGCAATCGTATATCGCGAAAACAGGTGTGTCGTTACAATGCAGAATAATGAATTCTCGATCAGTGCTGAGCTGTGGACAGGATCAAATTTTGGTCTGACAAACCTTTTACGTGCACCGTACCTGTTACGATAATCAAATATGAACATCATCCTGCCTGGCCCATTTATCACCATTCAAAACCAGGACACACTTCCAATGGAAGCATGTCCTTTACGGTTAGACCTATGCGATCATGCTTCAGCCCGGGAGAAACCATTAGACTCGTCTCCGAACTGTCATTTGGATCTTATCGTGTCATCCCAAGGAGAATCGACTTCGAGGCTCGATTGCTGCAGCTCATCACGACACTCGAGTCAGACCAACAACCTCACCATAATGCACCGCTCAAGAAGCAGCCTACAATTGTGCTAATATCGCAACATAGCACCAGCTCACCGAGATTAGACCATGCAACAACCTTTACAGTTGAACTAGCGTGTCCTATACCCATAAACGATGTCGACCCAACTCTCAATTATCAATCGCGCATTCAAGTGTCACATATCCTTGTAGTAACTACAGTAATTCATGCCGAACATCTGCGGATCGATATCCCAGTTATCATTTCAACATTTACCAGGTTTGTTTCAACGTTTAGCCACGTATCGCTTACTAAGACTCAGATACACAGCCATTCCTTAGCTGCGGCTCAGTGCTTACCTGGTTGTGAATCCGTGACGGATCCACAGTTGCTGTTTAGGAATATTGGGGATGTACCAAGTCTGGGCGGAACTCCTAATTTCGAAAATCTTTCACAAGATCTCCATCTTCAGACCCACAGCCCAGTTTCTGAATGCGCTCAAAAACCGATCACCGAATCTAAAGAGGAGAAAGATGCGTTGTTCATCTCAGTTGACGCCATGTCACATACTATCGTCGGCGATGATTGGGCTACGCCGACAGGGTTTCAGAGTAGTCCTACTCTCTCATCTGAGTTGGACCGCCCTAGTACCGGAAATAAGGTTCGATTGCGCAAATCAGAAGCCACCAACGCATCCGACAATCTCGAATTTGATGCTGACTCACGTATCAGACTAAACCAAGAAATCTCGGCGGGTTGGTCTGAGTCTGAAGAGTCTTTTATGTGGGGACTTTTCGGGGAATCAAGCAGATCATCTTCGGTGGACTTTCTAGAACTCTTAGGTTATCTAACAGATATTATTCAGTCTCGCCAGAAAACGAAAGCCCTATTGGAGATCAGGGGAGACCGAGCTCAAATGGCCATTGAATTCCTAAACTCAGTAAGCTTCCAAAGAAAAGTTCATAGCCGGTGCACTTCATTCTCTTGTCACAGGTTCTTCTTGCCTTGGACCTGAGCAAGATCCAAGTTCGGAGGCGTATCTTCATCACCCTTCGTTGTCTTTGTGAAGCATCTCAATGCTACCCTGCGTGCGATGCTCTTCATAACGTCATTGTTGGACCACGAGAAGGAGCTGGAGGCTTCTGTGACATCTACAGGGGGCGTCATAGGGATCAGGTCTTGTGCCTCAAAGTTATCCATATAGCCAGAAAACGAAACAACAAGGCTATGCTGAAGGTGATCCCATCTTTGATGAGCACAGTAGTCGTCGATCTGAAACAACTACAACAGTCATTTTTACAGGAGGCTATTCTTTGGAGCCAGCTAGATCATCCAAATATCTTGCCATTTTATGGTATCTACCATCTCGGTCCCGAGAGGAAGATATGTCTGGTTTCCCCTTGGCTAGAAAATGGAAACTTGATGAATTATTTACATGAGAATCCTACTGTGTCTCGCAGGCCCTTTGTAAGTGAATGGTGTCCCAACGCAACGGTGGTATTCTAATTGATCGGCCAAGATCTTAGACGTGGCTACTGGTCTCAAGTACTTGCACGACAAAGGCGTCATTCATGGTGACCTCAAAAGTGTATGCCTCAAATTTATATCTCCGCAGTCATATTAAGTAATGTCATGGCCTAGACCAATGTTCTTATCACTTCCTTTGGCAGAGCCTGTATAACAGACTTTGGCCTATTACTAGCCCGTGGTGAAGCATCTGCAGAACCTTTGGTTGATGAAACAAACAGCGAGAGTTACCGTTGGTTAGCTCCAGAACTATTGGCTGAGTTAAGCTCGTATCCGAGTCGAGCGAGCGACATATGGGCATTCGGTTGTCTCTGTTATCAGGTACGTACCCATTTCCCGGTTTTCTACCTTCTTTGGACCAACCCCTAGTGCTCTTAGATTTTGACGCGTCGCGTGCCATTTTACGAAATTTGTTCAGAGACTGCTGTGATCAACATTGTTTTGAAGGGTAAGATACCAAGCCAAACGCAGATCAGCTATCCCGCATCGGCGATAGACGTCATTGATGACAGAATGTGGTCTCTCCTGAAGCTTTGCTGGAGCTTCAAACCAGATGACCGGCCGACTTGTCGACGCATTACAAATTTCCTTGAGATCAAGGAATGTATAGAACACCGTAGCGGACTGGCTTACGATCAAATTGTAGGATTTAGGATTGCTATGAGGGAAAAAGTCGACTTTTCCTTCAATCTGAAGAACGTTTTGTATCTTTTCGACGAGGTGAGCAGTGTGCATAACGTAGTCGTGCTCAGAACTGATGGTATTTATGCAAGATTAACCGCAAGGGGGGATAACCGATGGTATACGGCTGAAATTCGAGGCAGAGAAGAATGGCTTCCTGATCAGTCGAACTATTTCTTGCTGTCATCTCTTTATTGCGTGACTGCTCTCGTTCTTTTCCATGGCAAGCCCCATATATCAATTGGACTGATTTAAACGTATGTTCGGTTCTGGTCACTTTACCTGTGCTGAGACGACTGTAGTGACTGCATTTTTTAAATACTCACCGTAAAGATTTAGTTTTAATGATGATCTGCAGGCAGCCTGTCATGTTGTACTTTATGTCCAATCAAGTGATCTTTAAACTGAATCGATGAAATTGGGTGTCGACATCTTCTTTCGCTGTTCTACTGTTCCCTTATTTCTGAAATATCGTAGCATACCTTCGCTACAGTCTCATGCAATCTCGTACCCTTGTGATTATCAACTTAATGTCATCGCAGAAGTTACACGTTAGTCTTCATTTTGTCTTAAAATTGATAGTTGTTTGGACCTGAAAAACCGATGAGCATTTGTTTTATCAGATCAAGGAACGGTTGCCAGGCTTGCTTGATTGACATACGTGTGCCTTCGGGCCGTTACTGCCAAAGCTTCAAGAAACTTGGCCCTTTTTTGGTGAACATTGGGGGATCATAAGGACATTGTTGATGTAGCATGAATCCACGCTCCCGAGGTGGGGGCGATCATTTGCTGCCCCACAAGCATGAACATGATTGACGATAATGAGTCTTGCAACCATAGGGATACTCAAACAGACGACTGAATTGCAGCAGAGACAAGATAATGATAGACAGGATATGTAGAGTTACACTGACAAATGCGTGATTATGCATTCGGATACAAGGCATGCAGGACAACAGACCTTTCGAGAATACACCACCCATTTTCCTATTCGTCATCTTTAGAGTCATCATGTCCTTTATTCGACCCACTGCCGCCAGTGGTCCCTAATCCTCCATTATTCTGATGCTGCAAACGATCAACATGACGCGACAGTCAGGTAGGATGAACGTTGCATGAACGTTGCGAGGCAGAAATGACACACCTGTCTGAGCTTGGCTAGATGTATTTTGAGCGTCTCTGCATAGTTTTCAAAGCCAAGAGATCCCATTGCATACAGGATATCCTCTCCTCCGATGGTCTTGCGCTTTTCCATTTGACACTTCTCGGCGGCCTCGGAGGTTATGAACGATATAAACTCTGAGACGCACTCCTGTACACATTCTTTTGCGTCTTTTGCAATTTTTGCGGTTGGAGGAACTGCTCCCTTCATGATACGAGAGACATTGGCGATCTGGAGAGAGAGGTGGAGGGTGTGGACAAAGGACGAAGACTAGGAAAGACATACGGGGAGAAATCTGTCCTGCTCACGATACTCGCCGACCTCCTGTTCAGTAATGGGGGGAGGATTTATGGGGACGACGAGGGGAGTGGGGGTGCTTTCGTCGTGGGCTGGAATGATACGCTGCAGCTCCGACATCGGTCCAATCCGACGCCCGTCACTGTCTCTTTTCTCATTGGTTCCGGACGGAGATAAGATAAGATAAGATCTCTACAACATACAAAGACCCATCAGCCAGCTTACTCGCTCCTCAAGAAAACCAATTTCTGACCCAATCTCTCGAAATTCAATTTCACACTCCCGCAGAATCCTAACAAATACCTCGTAGCACTCGTCCAAATTGTCGATGCAGCGGATACCGTCATCCACAATCCATTTTCTCACTGGCTTCAAGAGGATGAATGTGGATTCACGGTAGGCCTCCAGCGCAGAGCGGAACCTCGAATTGCTCAGCAGATAATTTTTCCGCCACGATGCCTCTTCCTCATTTTTGGCAGTGAGCACGGCATATGCAATTGGGTCAATTGCAGATCTGTCATGAACTTTAGGTTTTTCTCCTGGATCTGCCTCATGGTCCTCCAGGACGGCATCCAAGATCGCCTCTTGCATCTCAAGGCGGTTCAGATCCTTCCTGGTAAAACCATGAGCCTTCATGACTCTTCGTGCTATTTCTGAAACCACTCTGACTCTGTCAATGCCGCAGCGGCGCGCAAAAGCCTCACAAAGCGTCGTTTTTCCCGTAGACTAAAGGTAGCGTTCATCTGTAAGCAACATCGGGAAGTAACAGGGCTTGACCTACGGCGGGCCCAACAATGTACACGGATCTCTTGAGCATTTCTCACGGCAAGGTGTGATCTCTCATCCCTACTTATAGTTCGGCTTATCTAATTTCACCCTTCTTCTGCTCGTATCTCTTGGAGCCCGCAGTAAGTTACCCTCTGACTGCATCCATGAGATCATACGTTCTTCATCAATCACCTGCCAAAGATGATGATAGCTGGGACTATCAAGTGTCCCAAGATGCCTTGAGGCCTCCTAGATCCACTACTTCAGACATTATCTGGGGCAAGCTTATCGTTTTTAGCAGAGATGCTATCACTCTTACGATGCAACGACTTCCTGCTAACCGTATCCTGAGGGCTGACGACCCGTCCAAGTTCATCCTCGTGTCTTTTGGTGGATTTCGACTCCCAGATACGACTTTGAGGGAGAATGCAGATTATATTTTCCGATTGTTGACCAAGGGGTTGTTTTTAAATGGCATACAGTATCGATTCTATCATCATAGCAACAGTCAACTGGTATATATCTTTGGCTACGGTTGATACTTTGTTTTATCTTTCTCTCTCCTTTTCAGCGTGGTCGTTCCTGTTTCCTTCGTGAAGCCCAGACTGATCAGGAGCTCGATGATAGAATTTATTCCATGGGGGATTACGGAAAGATAATGAACATTGCGAAACGTGCGTTATGTTTCCGATTCGCATCCGATGAGGAACTTTCAATCTTGCCTTTAGGTGCAAAACGGATTGGTTTGCTTTTTTCCGAAGCCCAAATTGATTGGAAGTTGGACCCAAAATATATTACTGACATCCCTGACATTCGAGCTGGCGATGAATTATTTTCTGATGGGTGTGGTTTGATTTCTCGTCGATTGGCTATGCAACTCAGCAAATCTAAACGCATCATTTTTCGAAGTGTGCGGTATACGCCCTGTGTTTTTCAAATCAGGTTCTTACATCTCTCTCTCTCTCTCTCGAAAACATAGTCTAATTTACTTGTTAGATATCTTGGGTACAAAGGCGTTCTCATGTTGCACCCCCAACTTGATGCCGAGAAACAATATCTAGCTGCTTTTCGTAAAAGCATGAAAAAATTCACCACGACTGACGATATCACGTTTTCAGTTGTAAACTACTCAAAGCCATTTACATTTGGAAGGCTTAACAACGATATCATTATCCTTCTCTCTAGTCTCGGTATATCCAACGAAAAAATTCTTGTGAAACAACAAGAATATTTTGATTGGATTCAACGAGCTTCAGAGGATTATCTGATCGCGATAGATCTTCTCAGCTGTCTAGGCCATTTCCAACAAGCAGAGGCAGTTCTCTTGAAAGGTCTTGACGATCAGAACGTTCAAAATCACATTAAACGATTTCAGGCTTCTGAAATTGCAAGTTTACGAAATCAAGAGAATGGGAAATTCAAATCAAGGATGATGATACATAAATCGCGTAGATTATTCGGAGTTTGTGATCCTTTTCAAGTGTTGAAAGAGGGACAGGTATATATTCGCATATTGGTTGGAAGAAAAGGAGAAGCTACGCCAATTCATGGTGATGTTATAGTAGTGCGCAATCCGTGCCTTCACCCAGGTGAAGTTTCGACGTTTCATTTACAGCTTTTTTGTTGATGTTTGATCTCATAGGTGATATCCTCAAACTTCGAGCAGTCCATCATGAAAAATTAGCACATCTCGTCGACTGTATCGTCTTTGCCTCTGTCGCTAAACCTGGACACAAGGCTGCTCCTTCGATGAGCAGCGGTGGAGATTTAGACGGTGAGCTCTATGAGTATTAAGCTGATACGAGTTTATGATGACATCTCAGGTGATGAATATTTCGTTTGTTGGGACTCTGACCTTGTCCCTGTCCGAATCGCAGAGGTAGGGGACAACGTGATTGGGGTTCAGAGAATCTGATTTTTTTTCAAAGTCATATGATTACCCTGGGAACAAAGAATATACAAGCAAGAACATTACTCGACTTGACCTTGCTAAACATTTCGCTACCTATAATGCGTGAGTAGGCGGGTCATTTTTTCTGAATAATGATAATCATGGAGATCGTCTATCTAGTTCTGGAGTTGCTCGAGTTTCTGCATTACATGCGAAATGGGCTAGAAGTAGTCCTGAAGGGGCTTTATGTACTGAATGCCAGGAACTCAATGCTTTGCATTCCCAATCTGTTGACGGTGCGAGTATCAAAATTCCTGATCGCCTTACAACGCCTCCTGAACCAAGCGGGCCGTTTATTGTGGATTTACTGGAAGAACATGCTACTCGTTTTGCAGAGGCTTTTGAAATTCGGACAAATACAGTTGAAGCTGTGACACTCACTGTGGACCCAGAGACTGCTGAAGCAATCACCCTCAATCTCTTGCGAAGTGATCAACATGCTATTACGGAATATGAACTCTTCAATATTGCTTATCAGTTTTGGCGGAAACATTGTCTTTCCAATAACATCAACCGTCTCCTGATGCATATCGATGTTTCAGCTCTCACCATGCAGGAAAAGTATGCTGTCAGTAGCGCACTTGAATTGAATGCACAGGAGACTGTTTATATATGGAATTCATTATTTCGGTCAGATATCCTCACCAAGGAAGACCTCTATCAACGAGCTCTCGACCGCCCTTTTTCCATCCAACGCCTATTTTCATCTCGTATTAATAGTATGTCTACATTTTTCGAATTTCTTAGGAGAGGTGTCCAAGAGTACACGAGAAAATTAATTGTTATTCAGGTATGCATGTGTTCTTATCTTTGTCTTGTGTCCAGTTAATCCAATCTGAGCTTCCTTTCATGAAAACAGGTCGAAAATCGTTTCGCAATTGGAATCTTCATGCGTGGTGAAATCGCTTGGGATGATGATCCACTGGTGAATGATAACGTTGTGATTTGTTCGTTTCTTCCACAATCATCGGCAACCATCGCAACCCTTCGTCCTTGTACAGCAGGATACCGCTTACATTGTAGCAACAACCTTTTTCAGTTATATAACAAACATCGAGGAGATACATTTGTGTTTGTGAATCGACCTAGTGTCGGAACTGAAGTATCTATCAGCGTAGCTTTGCAGAAGATATCTCGAACAGTACAACGAGTAAGTCAGAGTCGTGGATTATCATGCTGAAATAATACAACTGAATGGTCTTATAGCAAGTAGGGAGGGTGAACCGAGATGCAGTTCGGGCAATTGAAATTCATGTTGTCTCGAATCGAGACCGTGTAGCCCATCAACTCTTTGATCTTTGGTTTGAACAGTTGAGTCTTCTTTTGCTCTGTGTGCGAAAATGGTATTGACTAGACTTGATTAGCGTTCAGACGGAAGAATTTGTTCCTAGATTTCAAAGACGAACAACACCCTATCGAATAAATGACATAAGAGATGTTGATTGGGACAAACAACCTGATTGGTTGTACGCTCTTTTTTTCCCTCTACATTTTGATCCTTCTTCTCTGCCGAAGCCTACCCGTGGAACCATCTCTAATAGCCTTCAAGGTCGTGAAATTGATGATGTGGAACTTGCATTGTCTGTTTCGTTGAAATATCATGCCGAGGACGAATTATTTTATATTTTTCAACATTTGATCCAACGCGAACCTTTCCCGGTGACTTGTACTTTCACATGGGTAGATCGACATCCTCCTCTCGTATTTGTCCTACTCAAAACGTTCCCTCCTGATCCCGAAACTCATTGTCTCCCGGAAATTCTTCGAGAACAAGCTCATCGCATTCTTCGTGCTCTTACCCTCTCGGCTAATGAACTCAAAATTGCGACACTCGTTGGGATGGAAAAAATCTCAGAATCCATTCGTCAAATTGCCCTGGCTGATTATTTCGAATTGTTATCATTGACAGCATTATCGATTCGTTCGCAACAGTTAGTTCAAGAAGTGTTGCTCGTCCTCAACGACTGTCGAACAGAAGGGGAAACGAATGCAGCTCGAAGATACGGGTATAGAAACGCACTTGCTGTTGCTTTCGATGTCGCAGAGGAGGCAGCAGATGAATGCCCTTGTGATGAAAATGGACGTCCTCGACGCCAAAAGACACCTCCAACACAAACTCGATTGACTTACATTCCGGGAGAAGAGCCTTCTTTGATGAAAGCTGCAATTCGAGTTGATGCTAAATGTAGTGCAAGACTTCATTCTCATATCCGATTAGAGGCTTCGAGTAAACCGGAAAATCGCTGGATCAGTATCCCTATACTTGACGGCCTCGTCATCCAAGCAGGGAAGGGAGAGCTTCGAGTGCAATTACTTCATCCACCTCCTCCAGAAGTAGAAAGTATGAATTGGAATTTATACACAGCGGGTAGTATTGGTAAGCTGAATTATTCTCTTGCGTATTTTCGTCTATTGATCTGGTTGAAAGCAACTTCGAGAGCGATGACGGATGCCATACTGAAGCTCCTCACAGAACGTGAACAGTGCTGCGCGTTTCACTCATTAATCACTGGGGAAATCATAGCCGAAGACTCTGTTGCTGCCGAAAGGGAGACCGTTTCTTCCGAATTTGAACCTGGTAATCACTTGAACGCGAGTCAGAGGGCTGCAGTGATGTCTCTAACTCAGGGATCACTCAGCCTGATTTGGGGTCCACCAGGTATTCGATGTAGTACTTGTCTCTTCTCAACCAGTTAATTCATATCATCTATTTCAGGGACAGGTAAAACAACCGTCGTCGTGGAAATTTTAAGATTTCTCTTTTCACGGCCTTGTGAGCAAAAAATTTTGATGACGGCTTCTACGCATAACGGTATCTTATCTTTATTATCCCTTCGAATTCCTCCTTTTTTGAACCACCGAATCGTACACAGCTGTTGATAATGTCCTTGAACGGTTCATTCGACTGAATCAGGAGTTCAGCCTTGTGCGTGAAGATGAGATTCTTCGAGTAGCAACAGATCAATCCCGCGTCAACAAAGACCTGCAGGGATACACGATCGACGCTAGAGTAGGCGGAGATGTTAATGAAAATAACAGGCTCCTCAAGAAAGCTCAGCAACGTGTTGCAGCAGCGAGGATTGTTTTTACAACTTGCGCGGGTTGGAAACTTCCTTTCTGTTGGCTGATATATTTCCTTCTCATATTAAGTTTTGTAGGAGCTGGCTTAGGGATCTTGAGGAAGGTCGATTTTGACATAGCACTCATTGATGAAGCGTCACAGATTACCGAGCCTTGCGCGCTCATCCCATTTGTGAAAGGCGTTAAACGAGGGATTATGGTTGGAGACCAGTATGCCTTTGGCTTCAATCCCTGAGATAAATAGCAGTCAGCTCATTTCTATTTTCAAGTGTTCAATTGCGGCCTATGGTACGCCGTATGGGGGAGGCACTTGAATACGATATTTCCCTTCTCGAGCGTTTGTACACGAAATCTGAAAATCAAGATATAATCAAGACGATGCTTGATGTTCAATATCGCTCCCCCGAGAGACTGAATACTTTTCCCAGCCAAGAATTCTACGAGGGCAGACTACGATCCAGTACAACTGACGTACAACTTCTCCATCCTCTCACTCGATCAACATTCCCTTGGCCTCATGAAAATGGCCTTATTCCTTCTGTTTTTGTTCAATGCTCTGCAGAAGAGGATATGGGGCGCATGTCGAAGAGCAACGCCATTCAGGTTGACCTGGTTGATCACATTATATCACGATTGAACTCCAATCGTCCGAATGAAGTACAACCTGACGAGTCTGAAAGAGCCCTCTCACTTACCGTTCTCACACCTTATACAAGACAAGTTCAACATCTCCGTCAACGCCTCCATAGCTCCGTGACTGTTTCAACTGTTGATTCGTTTCAAGGTCGCGAGAGCGATATCATCATATTTTCTACTGTGCGCAGCAATGCAGAGGGAGACATTGGATTTTTATCGGATCGGAGGAGATTGAATGTCATGTGGACAAGAGCTCGATTGGCACTCATCATTGTAGGTGACAGGCGTACCTTGACTACAGACCATCTCTGGGACAGGGCTTTACGTGCATGCGCAGAAGTGGATGTTGGTTTTGTTCCCCCTGCCACGGAATAAGGCATATTTCTGGCAACATAAGAATAGTATATTGTACGCTGTTAAGATGGTATTGTCAAGCTATGTGTAGTGATGTTGTAGTCAGGTCTTGAGTTACGCCACAATCACCTGATAAGGCTAAAAAAAATCTTTCACGTAAGACTAGAGCTTCATCTTCCAAACTACAGAGCACGATGACAGGCATAGCACTAAAATTGAGCATTGCATTTGTGCGCTAAATACGCTAAATAGGACAGTAACACAGAAATTCCAGTACACTAGACTATTGTAGTCAACAGCCACTTGGAACAGTAAAGGAATCGACGTAAGCTGAAGTGGCGTTGAATCCCATTCCCCGACTAGCGAATACGCTCCAGAGTAGACACTTGTTTGCACCTTTGTATCGGTTAGCGTCGGCTTGGATCCATGCAGCCCGCGCGTTCAAAACTGCAAAGAATCAGAAAACACAACACGATAGATCCAAGCACGTACAAGTTGGGTTACATGGTTGGAGCGCTAAGGCATCAATCAGAAGATGGAGAAATACTACATTGCCTTCGGATCCTGTTGGATCAGTCCTTGCTGTTCCCGACCATCCATACTTGCCAACCAGAGAAGCATAAACATTATGAAGAGTATTTGCCCAAACTTCACCGACCGCTATACAATTCATCAATAATGCAAGAACTGAGCTGTTGGATCACAAATATTACCATGCGGCTCCGTTCGTCCTTTCAAGCTTGAGTACTTGAGAGGATTCACAATTCTGGCAAAACCAATTAACTCCAAACGAGATCCAGATAACAGAGATCGTACGTTGAAGTCGAATACGGTCTTGAGCGAACTCCAGGTGCCCAATTTGTAACATACGGACCCATAACATAATCTGGTACAGAACTTGAGTTATGCTCCGTCCACCTTTTGATATCAGTCAGGAAGAATGTGCAGAATACAATTGAATTAACATACTCTGCCACTGCGTCGGACCACCCTACAGGGACGATCAGTACTCGGGTATGAAAAAAGACAATCCATACCTTCACCCAAACCAAGAGCCTCGGTGCTCTGAAGGCAAGCGGCAGTGCCCCCACCAGTCATTCTATTCGTCATCCCATGCGTATTCTCATGGACGACAATATCATTCTCTAGCGCTCCATCACGCATCGGCTGTAAACATAAAAATCATCCGACAATGATCCCTATGTGATGAGAATGAAATCACCTGAATATAATCCCATAGATACATTCCTGTAGAGAATAAGCGGGAAAAGGTTGCCTGCTGTGTGATACTCACTCATAAGTGGCATTTGACCACTATTATATTCCGTGAGTCCTATTTACACAAAAACAAGAGTGAACTCACTCGGGTGGTGTCGCGAAATCCGCTCCGTCTAGACCCGCTGAGTTTTGAACAGACACCTGTACAGGATCACTGTCCATCCCTCCCTTCCCGAAATTGTTAGTTTGGAAGTTGAAAGAAGCCTGAAATATCCACATGAGAGCAAGCAAATGATATGAGATGATGTTGAACGCGCCTCAGTGAAACCATAGCTATAGGACCAGATGAACACACATTATCTGAGATTGGACTGTCATCCTTACCGGTACATTATGTCATGCACAGAATTCACGATATAAAAAGCATTCGTGCGAGCTGCATCAAGATTTACTTGTACTGTTGGCTGTAGTGTTGGATCTTGTTTGAAGATAAAATTCAGGTCGGGGGATGAGGCAGTAGTGAGGGCAGCTTCAGTCTCATCTTTGAAAGCGATGGCGTTGTTCCCGCTAAAGACATTGTTCAGCCTAAGTATTGTTATCACTAAGTACTGACATTGTGGTACTGTGCGGCGAGGCATTTAATCAATAAACAGGAGAATAGGTAGATTTTAGACCCACGTATAGTTCGATTTGCCGTCTGAATGCCACCCCAGGGGCGATGAGAAACTGTCGAAAGGGTCTTTGAGGATCTCAAAACCCTGTGTCAATACCTGCTTCTGAATAGGAAGCACGAGATACTGCGTGAAAGAGGTTAGATCTTAAAACACCTATCCTTACTCACTCCACCCACCGAGGCCTTTGCAACAAAATCAGTCACATGTACAAGCTCTCCAGAATGAGCATCCACAAACGCATCATACCAAGTACCTTGTATTTTGTTCCGTATCTGCATGGAGTGAGTGAGCACCAGGGATCTATCTTCTTTTGCGATGTACTGGATAGATGTTGGTTGTCCGTTATAGGTGCCATCCAACATGACTTCGGCAATCGAAATAGCATTGTCAAGAGAAATGGACGGTGTTGCAGAAGCAGTCTTCTCTGCGATGACATTAGTACTCTCAAATTGACCTACGAGGAAGGCTTACTAGGCTGTACAAATGAAGAACCAAAAGCCACTACTTTGTTGTCCTGATTGAAAGCGACGTTCGCGGCTGCATTTGCAATAGGGATACCATTCTATGAAGCAGTCTATCATAATTTTTCATTGACAACTGGAAGAATGTCTCACATGAATTTGTTTTAGATAGACATGCTTGGCTGTCTCTCCAGGGTATGCTGACTTGAAGGAAACTGTGTCTGGTTGGACACCATGATGAGATTGTAGGAAAGTAATGGCAGACTCTGTAATGTCAGGGTTAGCTCGTCTTGACAGGGGGTGGTCGATGCCGAATTCGAATGTCTAAATTTGGTCAACATTTGGGAGAGAACTCTGAATGACTAATTTCACCTCAAAGGTCGAAGGTGGATGGTACGTCTGCAAAGCCAGACCACGACCAACAATTCGATAATTGTATGTGTTGGATCTCGAGTTTTGCATCAACGGAGCTGCAAATACTAGGCAATGAAGAGTTGTTGATATAATAGCGATGAGTTTCGCAGAGAACGCCATTGGTATGAGGGCAGAGGGCAGAACTTGCTCTTCCTCACATTTTCTAACATTCTTATACTCCGCGCCCTCCCCGTAGAATGATAAGAAGCCTCCTCATCTGGTACTGTTAAGCACATGAACGATTAACCGTCACAACTTACTCTGGGCTGATAAAAACTTCTCCTGAATTTAGATATGTCAAAAACGACGGGTGTAATGTACCTAGACAACGGTTCAGCATCATCCTATCTGCCCATGGACGCACTTACGTGTATGTTCCACTACGCGTTATAGAAAGTCAATTAGTGCTGACAATCTGGTGTCTAGCTATAGCATACGGCGCGAAGGAGCACACGACTGGAGAAAACTAGATTGGAGATGATGAGGATCGAATAGAACACCATTTCCGTGACCTCCTGAATTGATTCTTATGCCCCTGAGCTTCTATTGAATGATTCCTCGCGGTAGACCAAAAATCATAAACGGATAATCATCGTTGCGGTGATACTTGATGGTCAGCACATGAGCCTGCAGGTAGAGTGCCTCCGGAGGATTGAACGCAGAAGCTTTCCGGTAAAATACCGTCAGTACGAAGAAGAGCGACCATAAGCATTCGTCATCTTGTTTTCGCATATTTGAGTGTGAAAATTGATCCCATATACGTGCCTGAGCCGGCCATCTCGGAAATCAAATCTACCAAGTCTACGAATCTACCAGACGACATTTTTCCGTTAAAACCCGACAAGCTCCCTTGGATCCACTGATGAATAAGGATGGTCCTGTGATGTGGGTCTTCTGGTCTATCTTTGAGCATTTCTATCGTAGTCCAGCTTCAACCAATACTTCTGGACTTCTCTGCCGTAGCTTGGACGCGCATTGGCCAATTGTTGTCCGGAGACCATGCATGAGGGTTAAATATTTGAAAGTGGCTCGCTTGTGCTGTACCTCATGTAAAGCGAAAATAGAAACAGCCAACCTGGCTCCACCGAATAAGAATACATCTCTCGGATCATCCTGGTAGCTTTTCATAGATATAAAATAAGTGCAGCATATGCTCTCCGTTGAAACAAATTTGGGTATGGGCATCAGTAACCATACTTTGAACATGACCATCAATCAACATTCTAGATACTAATTTAAGATTCAGGAAGTTCACGGAATTAAGTCCATACGTACACCCACTACCGTTATTCTTCCCTCACAATATTATTCTGGGATTACTAGGAGATGCCGTATTGCTCAGCTTGGTTTGATCTTGCATCTTGCCATCCAGACTCTCAGCCAAGCGAAGCGCACTTTTCTGTTTTTTTCCTGTCCAATGGAACGATCAGACCTCTACCTGGTCCTGTGCATGGAGCCGTTTCTCGTAGTGCCTCCCATCACATTCTCGTAGCATTGGCAGATTTTCATCCGTGCTGGTCGCACTAACAACCGTCTGCGCTTTTATGATGTCTGAAAGACCTGCCATAGGCAGCCGAGATCTTCCAGCACACTCTTGACATTAATGCACGCATTCCTCTCTGTTGGAATATCGAACACTACTAAATTTAGTCTCATGTCTCAGTAAATGTTTCGCTTTTATTGTTCCATGTCTTTGATGAAATGTTTTATTTTATTGTTCTAGTTAGAGATAAATAGTCTATGTAGTAATGAAATACGTTGCACGTTTGCAATGAGTTCCCCCCCCCCCTATATTGCGTTGCTCGTTCCCAACTCAACACTCTCATCGACAACTTCTGTCACTCACATTCACAACCGTACCTCATCGAGGAGAGGGGCTTCCAAATTGTGACCACAAAAATCTTTGTTATAAACTTTAGGAACACAATTTCGCCCGAGTCGTTGGTACACAGATTTCAAGCAAGTTCTGTGTATGAAATCAGATGCAGAGTACGGGATCACACTTGAAAATCAAATGTGAGTACAGCTCAGGCCGCGACGGGATCATAATAGAACATTTGGAATGGCCAGTCAAAGCTC
>Ga0153924_1000225_pt1 | contig 37743 bp, 36 predicted proteins | sample TSNJ008MetaG_FD_104709 | JGI IMG/M metagenome (GOLD analysis project Ga0153924, IMG submission 104709) | Attine ant fungus gardens microbial communities from New Jersey, USA - TSNJ008 MetaG | ecosystem: Host-associated > Fungi > Mycelium > Unclassified | place: USA: New Jersey, Wharton State...
CGCGCCGTGCTCATCCCCGACGGCGTCCCGCACGAGGTCCGGATGCTCGACGTCGCCACGTGGAGCCTGTACATCGAGCCCGACGCGGTCCCGTGGTGGCCGACGACGTGCACCGTGGTCGAGGTCGGGCCGCTCCTCCGCGAGGTCCTGCGCGCCGCGAACGCCCTCGACGTGCCGTACGACGAGGCCGGTCGTGACGGGGCGCTGATCCGACTCGCCCTCCACGAGCTGCAGCGCGTCGCACCGATCCCGCTGACCGTATCGCTGCCGCCGGCCGGGGTGCTGCGCGACCTCTGTCGGGCGTACCTCGCCGCGCCCGACGTGCACGTGACGAACGCGGACTGGGCGCGGACGGCCGCCGTGTCCGAACGCACCCTCGACCGGCGGTTCCGCGCGGCGACCGGCGTGGGACCGGCGGGCTGGCGCGTGCGCGCCCGACTGTTGTCGAGCCTCCCGGCACTCCGCCGTGCCAGCGTGACGGACGTGGCGGGCCGGCTCGGCTACGCGACCCCGGCGGCGTTCACCGCCGCGTTCTCGAAGGTGTTCGGTGCGCCGCCGTCGCGCTTCCGGTGAGCGTCACGCGGGCGGCCCGCGCTCTGTTCAGTGCTGGTCGAGGTACGTGTCGACCTGCCTCCGCAGGCCGGACTCGTAGAGCTGCCCGCTCGGGACCTCGCGCCCGTCGACGCGCATCGTCGGCGTGCCCGTGATCGCGTCGCGGCCGCTGAACGCCTCGGCGGACGTCTTCCGGAACGTCGCGTCCCACGGCCGGTCCGCGAGCGCCTCCGCGGCGTCGACCCCGTGCGCCGACGCGATCGCGCGCAGCGCAGCGTCGTCCAGACCCGCGGTCTGCTCCGCGGGCTGCTGGTCGTACAGGTCGAGCAGGATCGGCAGCACCGCCGCGGGATCCTGTTCGGCAGCCGCGGCGAGCACGGTCGCGGCGCGGGTCGAGTACGCCGAGCCCTGCGACGCGCGGTCGAGGAAGGTGAGCGGGTGCAGGACGACCTGCGAGCCGTCCCGTGTCGACCAGTCGGCCAGGGCTTCGCGCTGCGCCTCGTCGAACTGCTTGCAGTACGGGCACATCGGGTCGAACCAGACGTCGATCCGGGTCGGGCCGTCGCCGAGCGTGATGGTGCCGGCGGCCGCGTCCCAGCCCGGTCGCAACGCCGGCGGCGACGTCGGATCGGCGGTCGCGCTCGCGCTGCGGTCGTCGGTCGGTGCTGCGGGAGCACCGCCGCTGCTGCAGGCGGTGAGTGCCACGAGGAGCGCGGCGGCGGGGACGAGCGTGCTGAGCAGTCGGGTTCGCATCACGTCTGCAAGTGTACGGCGGAATACTGGATGTCGATACTGGCCCTTGCAGATCAGTGTGGGTGGGTCCATAGTGAACGCAGTGGTTAATTAACCGCTTGGTTCACCAAGGAGGCGACGATGGACACCGACCGCATCGACGTCGTCCTGTCGGCGCTCGCCGACCCGATCCGTCGCCGGATCGTCGAACGGCTCGGCAAGGGCGAGGCGACCGTCACCGACCTCTCCGCACCGTTCGACGTCAGTGCCCCGGCGATCTCGCGTCACCTCGGCGTGCTCGAACGCGCTGGGCTCATCACCCGGGAACGGCACGGCACCTGGCGCACGTGCCGTCTCCGGCCGGAGGCCGTCGACGAACTCGGCACCTGGCTGAGCGGGTTGCAGCCTGTCTGGGACCGCCGGTTCGACAGCCTGGAGGCAGTGCTCGCCGCCCAGCGCGACCACACCCGCGTGGTCGGTGCGTCCAGTGCCACACCCACCCCCGCCATCACCACCGACTCGCAGGAGCAGTCATGACCGAGCAGTTCACCGCCCACGCCACCCACCGCTTCGCCCACCCCGTCGCGGACGTCTACCGCGCCTTCGTCGACCCCGCGCTGCTCGCGCTGTGGTTCGGGCCGCTCGGCTTCCACGTCCCCGTCGCGACCGTCGAGGTCGACGCCCGCGTCGGTGGGGCCTGGAACCTGACGATGGTGAGCAACGACAACGCGGAGTGGACGTCGCCCGTGACCTCCGTCCTGCAGGAGATCGAGGAGAACCGCATCATCGTGGGGACCTCGACGGCCCACGGCATCCCGGGCATCGAGGACGGGACGCCGTTGTCCCTCACGCTCGAGTTCGCCGAGGACGGCGACGGCACGATCGTCACCCTGACCCAGGGCCCGTTCCCGGAGGTCATGCGCGACATGAACATCGCCGGCTGGACGCAGTCCTTCCACAAGCTCGAGGCGCTCCTGGCGACGCCGAAGGAGTTCTTCCAGGCGCCGTGACGCGCGTCGGCCCCCTGGAACTGGGGTCCTCCCCGAGGTGTCAAGGGGGTTGTGCAGCCTCCCTGAACAAGTGACCATCGTTCGGCGGCGTGTCGAGAGCGCGCTGCCGAACGATCGCGCAGGGGCGTGATCGCCACGCTCCGATCGTCGTCCGGCGGTCACAGGTCAGGGGAATCATGCGCAGCACCACGTCCACGGCACGTCCGGTCGCACGACCCGTGCGTCTTCGTCTGCTCGCCACCGCCCTCGCGGTCACCGCCGTCGCGGCCGGACTCGTGGGCACCGCGGCGCCCGCCACCGCCGCGCCCGCGGTCTACAAGGGTGCGGCTCCCGCTGGCACGACGCTCTGGCCGGGCGACTCGATCACCTCGGTCAACGGGCAGTTCCAGCTCGTCATGCAGGGCGACGGCAACCTCGTCGAGTACGGGATCGGCCGCAAGGTCCTGTGGGCGTCGAACACCGCCGGGAAGCCGGGGGCGTCCGCGCAGATCCGGACGAACGGCACGCTGGCGATCTGGTACGGGACCTCGCGTGCGGCGCTCTGGGGCGGAGCCGGGCAGGTCGGCCGCGACTTCGGCATCCGCGCCGACGGCACCATGCGCATGACGAACACCGCCAAGCAGAACATCATCGAGTTCTCGAGCTACCAGGACAGCGTCGTCGCCGGGAACGTCATCCTGCCCGGCACCGTCCTGCGTTCCGACCCGTCGCAGGGGCGCACCCTCACCATGCGCACCGACGGGATCCTCGTGCAGGCCGTCAACGGCAAGACGGTCTGGGCGACGAAGACCGGAGGGAACCCCGGTGCGTACGCGGCCGTGCAGACCGACGGCAACTTCGTCGTCTACTCCGCCACCAACAAGGCGCTGTGGGCGAGCCACACGAGCAGGGCCGGGGCCGGACGTCTGCTCGTGCAGGTCGACGGCAACGTCGTCGTCTACGGCAAGACCGACACCCGCGCGTGGTCGACCCGCCCCGTCACCGGGCTGCTCTGGCCGGTCGCGAGCACGAAGATCTCCGGCAAGTACGGGGACGACCGCGGCGCCGGGCACGTCCCGCGCTACCACCAGGGCACCGACGCGGCGGTCGGCACCGGCACCCCCGTGTACGCCTCGGCGACGGGGACGGTCACGAGCACCGTCGCGAACAACCCGTCCTACGGCAACTACGTCATCGTCACCTACGGCACCACGACCGTCCTCACCGCGCACCTCAGCAAGATCGAGGTGAAGAAGGGGCAGATCGTGTCGAAGGGGAACGAGATCGCGAAGTCCGGCAACACCGGGCAGTCCACCGGCCCGCACGTGCACGTCGAGGTCCGACAGGGCGCGACGCTCGTGGATCCGTTGAAGGTCCTGCACTTCCGGTGATCGCGGCGCGGACCGGGCGGGGGCGGGGGCGGGAAGTGGTCGGCGGGCCCGGTCCGGCCGTTCAGTGAGCAGAAATGGTCGGGTGCCGTCACTGCACCCGACCATTTCTGCTCACTGAAGTGCGGCGCGGATCGATCCGAGCGGCCCTCGGCCCCGAGCCAGGACACTCGACGTCTGAGTTCAGCGTTCGCGCTCGGGACGCGTGGCCCATCACCGTTGCCCCGGTGGTGGGCTTCAACCGTGCTCGGATCGAACGGTCGCGTCGTAGGGTTGGCGGGATGGAGAAGCGCCGCGGGCAGGTGATCGTGCTGGTCGCGATCGGGATCGTCGCCGGGGTGCTCTCCGGCCTGTTCGGCGTCGGCGGCGGGGTCATCGTCGTGCCCGCACTGATGGCGTTCCTGCACCTCGACCAGCGCCGGGCGTCCGCGACCTCGCTCGTGGCGATCGCCCCGGCGGCCGTCGTCGGTGCGCTCACCTACGCCGCGCAGGGCGAGGTGCACTGGCTCGCGGCATTCACCCTGGCGATCGGCAGCGTGGTCGGCGCCCCGGTCGGAGCGAGGCTGCTGCGTGCACTCCCGCTGCTGGTCCTGCCGTGGATCTTCGTCGGGTTCATCGCCGTCGTGCTGGTCTCCCTGTTCACCACGGTGCCGACGCGCGGCGGCGACGTCCACTTCGGTGTCGTCGAGGCCGTCGTGCTCCTGCTGCTCGGTCTGCTGTCCGGCGTGCTCTCCGGGTTGGTCGGGGTCGGTGGCGGTGTCGTCATCGTGCCCGGCCTCGAGGTGGTCCTGGGAGCCGGTGACCTGCTCGCGAAGGGCACGTCCCTCCTCACGATGGTGCCGACGTCGGCGTCCGGCACGGTGGCGAACCTCCGTCGCCGCGCCGTCGAGCTGCGGGTCGGCTTGACCGTCGGGGTCACGGCTGCGGTCTGTTCGCCTGGAGGCGCGTGGATCGCCCGCCTCGTCGACCCGCAGGTGGGCACCTGGCTCTTCGCCGCGTTCCTGGTGGTCGTCGCGGTGATCGTCCTGCGCCGCGGTCGTCGGACCGCACCACGGAACGAGGCGACGGACGGGGAGGTCGCGTGACGCGCCTCCAGGCCGGTGGTGGACGGGGGCACGCGGATGCGGAGGACGTGCTCGCGGCATTCGCACGGACCGACGGTGACGTCGCTGCGGCCCGCAGGGTCGCGCGGCAGTTCGCGGACCTCGACGAGGGACAGCGGTCCGCGCTCCTGTGGAGTGAGGATCCCGGGGCGCGCTTGGTCGCGGTGCTGCTGCTCGTGCAGGCTGCTCGGGAACGACCCGATCCCGAGCTGACCGACGAGTACCTCACGGCGGCGAAGGCGGAGCGGTTCGACGACACGGCGCTCGTGGACCTCGCGGCGGAGGAGCTCGTGGGGGTACCGCTGGTCGGTGGATCGACCGGGCCGCTGTTCGCACTCGTGAAGTCCGACGTGGCGATGGTGCGACGGATCGCGGTGGTGGCGACCCTGGCGTTCGCGAAGCGAGGCGACGCGGAGGTCCCGCTCGCCATCGCGGGGCGGCTCGTGCGGGAGCGCAGCGAGACGGTGCAGTCCGCGCTCGGCTGGGTGCTGCGCGAGACCGGCAAGCGGGCGTCGGAGCCGGCGCTCGTGGCGTTCCTCGAGCGGAGCGGGCGGTTCCTGACGCAGGCGGCGCGGCAGACCGCGACGGAGCACCTGCCGGGGGCGGAGCGCGACCGGCTGGGCGGCTGACCCGTCGGGCGATCCTGATCACAGACTGTGCAGTCCGCTGAACAGACCAGATGGTCGGTTAGGCTGACGGCATGACGCAGACCACCGCCACGCCGATCCGCCGCGCCAGCGCTCGGGAGTGGGCGGGCCTCGGCGTGCTCACCCTCGCCGTCGTGCTGCTCGCGATCGACGGCACCGTGCTGGCCCTGGCGGTCCCGTCGCTCACCGCCGACCTCGACCCGACGGCGACGCAGGTGCTCTGGATCGGCGACGTGTACTCCTTCGCGCTCGCCGGGTTGCTCGTGACCATGGGCAACGTCGCCGACCGGATCGGGCGGAAGCGCCTGCTGCTCATCGGGTCGATCGCGTTCGGGCTGGCCTCGGCCGCCGCGGCGTTCGCGACCACCCCCGAGCTCCTCATCGCCGCCCGGGTCCTGCTCGGCATCGCCGGCGCGACGCTCATGCCGTCGACGCTGTCCCTCGTCCGTGCGGTCTTCCGCGACGCCCGGCAGCGCACGACCGCCATCGCGGTCTGGTCCGCCGGCGCGACAGGTGGCGCGGCCGCCGGTCCGCTCGTCGGCGGCGCGCTGCTCGAGCACTTCTGGTGGGGGTCCGTGTTCCTCATCAACATCCCGGTGACCGTGGTGATCGTCGTCGCCGGGGCGATCCTGCTGCCCGAGTCCCGGGGTGGTGCTCGGACGCCGATCGACCTGCTCTCCGCCGTGTTGTCGGTGCTGTCGATCGTGCCGCTCGTGTACGCCGTGAAGCACCTCGTCGGGCACGGGTTCGACTGGACCGTCCCGGTCGCTGCGCTCATCGGCATCGCCGCGGGCTGGTGGTTCGTCCGGCGGCAGAAGGGCCTGGCGACACCGCTCATCGACCTGCAGCTCTTCCGGATCCCGGCGTTCTCCGGTGCCGTGGTGGCGAACTCGCTCTCGGTCTTCGCGCTGAGCGGCCTGCTGTTCTTCTTCTCGCAGTACCTGCAGCTGGTCCGGGGCTTCCCGCCGCTGCTCGCCGGCGCCGCCGAGCTCCCGGCCACCCTGGCCTCGATCGCGGTCATCGCCGTGATCGGCCTGCTCGCCCGCCGCGTCGGCCCCGGGCGGTCGATCGGCCTCGGGTTGGCGGTCGCGGCCGTCGGCATGGCGGGGCTGGCGTTCGCCGAGGGGCTGCCGACCTACTGGGGGATCGCGATCGCCCTTGCGGTCGTCGGTCTCGGCGTCGGGGTCTCGATGACGCTCGCCACCGACGCCGTGGTCGCCGCTGCGCCCCGGGAGCGTGCGGGCGCGGCGTCGGCGATCTCCGAGACCGGGTACGAGCTCGGCGTGGCGCTGGGCATCGCCGTGCTCGGGTCGCTGCAGACGGCGTTCTACCGGGCGAACCTCGACGTCCCGGCGAGCGCGGGGACCGCGATCCGTGAGTCGCTCGCGAGTGCGTCGCAGGTACTCGACGGGTCCTCGCCACTCCTCGAGCACGCGCGGGTGGCGTTCACCGGCGGCATGCAGCTCGCCTCGGTCTGCGCGGCCGTCCTGCTCGCCGTCGCCGCGGTCGTCGCACTGCGGGTGATCCCGAACCGGCAGGATGGAACCCGTGAGCAGGACGACTGACGGCACCCGCGACCGGGAACGCACGCGGTCGGCCGTGCTCGAGGCCGCCGAACGGTTGCTCGGGGAACGCGGCACCCGGGTGAGCGTCGCCGAGATCGCCGCCGACGCCGGGGTGTCGAAGAGCGGGCTCCTGCACCACTTCCCGTCGAAGGACGAACTCCTGCTGGCGGTCGCGGAGCACGGGCTGGAGACGTTCAAGGACGAGGTCATGCGGCACGTCGACCTCGCCGAGAACCGCGCTGGGAAGGTCCTGCGCGCCTACGTCCGGACCCTGTGCGGCGGGAGCGAACGGGCGATGGCGGTGTTCTCGCCGACGGCGATGTGGACCGGGCTCACCGCGGTCCCCGGCGTCGAGCGCGTCATCGCTGCGGACGCGACGTACTGGCGGGAGACCTTCGCACGCGACGGACTGCCCGAGGACCGGTCCCTGGTCGTGCGGCACGCGGCCGAAGGGCTCGCGGCGGCGACGTCGATGCAGCCCTACCTCGACGACCGTGAGCTCGCGGTCGCGCGGACCGCACTGCTCGCGCTGGCCGAACCTACCGACTGAACACGTCGTCGAGCGTGTGGGTCGCGAGCCCACGCTGCTCGAGCAGCTGCCCCAGACGCGGTAGCGCGCCGATCGTCCCGGGGAAGTTCGCGTGCCCGATGACGATGTGCCCGGGCAGGAACCACTGCTCGGCGAACCCGACGATCTGGTCCGACGTGATGTTCCCCGAGTCGGCGAGCGTGCCGTACCAGAGCAGCGGAGTCGAGTACCCGACCCGGGCCGCAGCAGCGTCGACCCGTGCGTCGTGGTAGCCGAACGGCGGTCGGAAGTACGGGCGGGCGTCGACGCCGAAGGTGCGCTCGATGAACTCGTGGTTCCGGGTGAGCTGGTCCTCGATCCCCTGGTCGGACAGCTTCGTGAGCGCCGGGTGGTCCCACGTGTGGTTGCCGATCTGCACCTGCCCGGACTCGATCAGCGGGCGCAGGAGGTCGGCGTGCTCGGTCCACGACGGTCGGACTCCGTTCACGAAGAACGTCAGCCGCGTCCCGGTGGTCGCGGCGAACCGGGCGTAGGCCTCGACGACGTCCGAGCTGGCGCCGTCGTCGACTGTCCACGCGATGCCTGGAGTCCCCTGCGGGAGCGCCGTCACGGTGCCGGCCGGCAGCGGGCGTCGAGCGAGCGGCGGCGGTGGTGTCGGTGTCGGTGTCGGTGTCGCGGTCGGGGTCCGTGTCGGCGTGGGCACGGGCGTGGAGGTGCGCGTCGGACGTGCCTGGCCGGTCGTCGCACACGCCGCGAGCGCCGTCGCCGCGAGCATGCCGGCGGCGCCGCCGAGGAGCGTGCGTCGGGTGGTGCGGTGGTCCATCGCCCCCAGTGTCCCGAGCGGGTGCGGCCGCCCGCATCGGCCCGTCGACCGACCCCGGATGGCCGATCGGCCACCACGACACCGCCGGTCGCTACCGTGGGGGCATGCACACCGAGGTGCTTTGCCCCGACATCGACGCCGCGCTCGTGGAGCGACTCGTCGCCGAGCAGTTCCCGGAGTGGGCCGGGCTGCCCGTGCACGAGGTCGATCCACAGGGCTGGGACAACCGCACGTACCGGCTGGGCAGCGAGCTGTCCGTCCGGCTGCCGAGTGCGGCAGGGTACGTCGCGGCGGTCGAGAAGGAACAGCGGGTGCTGCCGTACCTCGCACCCCGGCTCGACGTGCGCGTGCCGGAGCCGGTCGGCCTCGGTACCCCGACCGACGGGTACCCGTTCCCGTGGTCGGTCCGGCGCTGGATCGACGGCACGGACGCGCTCCGGGCGCCGCCGCTCGATCACTCGCGGTTCGCGGCCGACGTCGGCGCGGTGCTGCGGCAGCTGCGGGCGGTCCCGGCCGCGGACGGCCCGGTCGCCGGGGCGCACTCGTTCCACCGGGGAGCGCACCCGTCGCACTACGCGTCCGAGGTCGTCGCCGCTCTCGACGCCCTCGGCGCTGCCGTCGACCGGCGGGCGTGCGAGCGGGTCTGGGACGAGGCCGTCGCATCGGCGTGGGACGGACCCGGCGTCTGGTTCCACGGGGACGTCGCGGCGGGGAACCTCCTGGTGGACGGGGACGGCAGGCTCAGCGCCCTCATCGACTTCGGGACGTGCGGTGTGGGCGACCCGGCGTGCGACCTCGTGCTCGCGTGGACGTTCCTCGACGCGGACGCCCGTGGGGTGTTCCGGGACGTCGTCGGGCTCGACGCGGGCACCTGGGCCCGAGGACGCGGGTGGGCACTGTGGAAGTCGCTCATCCTGCTCGCCGGCAGTGCGGGTCCGGGCGACCGATCGGAGCACGAGCGGGTGCTCGACGCGGTCCTGGCGGACCCCGTGGTCTGAGCCTGGAGGCGCGGCTCGCGTCCGCCGCGGAACGCGCGCAGCGGACGGGGCTGGGAACGCACCACGGGACGGGCGGGTACCGACGTGGGGGAGACGAGCCGCGCCTCCCGGCCGGCCCGAAGCGACCACGAGAGGAACGCGACGTGCGCGCACTGACCTGGCAGGGCACCGAGAAGGTGTCCGTCGAGACCGTCCCCGACCCGACCATCCAGGAGCCGACCGACGCGATCGTGCGGATCACGTCGACTGCGATCTGCGGCTCCGACCTGCACCTGTACCGCGTGCTCGGCGCCTACATCGACAAGGGCGACGTCCTCGGCCACGAGCCGATGGGCATCGTCGAGGCGGTCGGCAGTGAGGTGACCAACCTCAAGGTCGGCGACCGCGTCGTCGTCCCGTTCAACATCTCCTGCGGGCACTGCTGGATGTGCCGCAACGGCCTGCAGTCGCAGTGCGAGACCACCCAGACCGCCGAGTACGGCACCGGTGCCTCGCTGTTCGGCTACACGAAGATGTACGGCCAGGTCCCCGGCGGACAGGCAGAGTACCTCCGGGTGCCGCACGCCGACTACGGGCCGATCGTGGTGCCCTCCGACGGCAGCCCGGACGACCGCTGGCTGTTCCTCAGCGACATCCTGCCGACCGCCTGGCAGGCCGTGCAGTACGCCGACGTGCCCGAGGGCGGCACGCTCGCGGTGCTCGGCCTCGGCCCGGTCGGACAGTTCGCCGCCCGCATCGGCGCGCACCTCGGCTACCGGGTGCTCGCCGTCGACCCCGAGCAGGTGCGGCGCGACCTCGCGTCGAAGCACGGCGCCGAGGTCTTCGACCTGACGAAGGACGTCGTGCCGCAGCTGATCGACCTCACCGACGGTCGCGGCCCCGACGGCGTCGTCGACGCGGTCGGCATGGAGGCCCACGGCAACCCGTTCGCCAGCTTCGCGCAGCGTGCCGCCGGACTGCTCCCCGACGCCATCGCGCAGAAGGCGATCGAGACGGCCGGCATCGACCGGCTCGCGGCCGTGCACGCGGCGATCGACCTCGTCCGCCGTGGTGGCACCGTCTCGCTGAGCGGTGTGTACGGCGGGCGGGCGGACCCGATGCCGATGTTCACCCTGTTCGACAAGCAGATCACCGTGCGCGAGGGGCAGTGCAACGTCCGCCGCTGGATCGACGACCTGATGCCGCTCGTGTCGGACGGCTCGGACCCGCTCGGGACGCTCGACCTCACGACGCACCGGGTCTCCCTGGAGGACGCCCCGCACATGTACGAGGTGTTCCAGAAGAAGGAGGACGGCTGCGTGAAGGTCGTGCTCGACCCGTCGCTGGCCGCCGCCTGATGCGGATCGTCGTCGTCGGGGCGACCGGCAACGTCGGGACGGCGGTGGTGCGACGGCTGGCGGCCGAGCGTGCTTCGGTCGAGATCGTCGGGGTCGCGCGCCGACTGCCGGACCTCCGCGCCGAGCCGTACGGGTCCGCGGTGTGGCACGCGGTCGACGTCGGCGCGCACGACGCCGTCGACCAGCTCACCGCGGTGTTCCAGGGCTCCGAGGCCGTGGTCCACCTGGCGTGGGCCCTGCAACCGACGCACGACATCCCGACCCAGTACCGGACGAACGTCACCGGGACCGCGAACGTGCTCGAGGCCGTCGCCCGCGCCGGCGTCCCCCAGGTGGTCGTCGCCTCGTCGGTCAACACCTACCGCGGGGTCGACGTCGACGGCAAACGCACCCCGGTCGACGAGAGCTGGCCGGCGACGGGGATCCCGACCGCCACCTACTCGGTCCACAAGGCCGCGAACGAGACGGCGATGGACCGGTTCTCGGCGGAGCACCCGGACGTCGTGGTGACACGCCTGCGGCCCGGGCTGATCTTCCAGCGGGCCGCCGCCGCCGAGATCCGCGGACTCTTCCTCGGCCACCTCGTCCCGATGTCGATCGTCCGCTGGATCCGGTGGGCGGTCCTGCCGCTGCCGCTGCCGTTCGTGTTCCAGGCCGTGCACGCCGACGACGTCGCCGATGCCTACTGGCGTGCGATCGACCGGCGGGCCGGGGGCGCGTTCAACATCGCCGCCTCGCCCGTCCTCAACCCGCCTCGGCTCGCCCGGGCGTTCGGGATGCTCGGGGCCATCCGGGCGCCGATGTGGCTCATCCGGGGCATCGTCACGCTCACCTGGCGGTTGCGCCTGCAGCCGACGGACGCCGGGTGGGTGGACATCGCGGCGCAGGTGCCGGTGATGCGGACGGACAAGGCGCGGTCGGTGCTCGGGTGGGAGGCGAGGCACACCTCCGAGGACGCCTTGCGCGAGCTCGTGACCGGGTTCGCGGACGGGGCGCGGGTGCCGGGGTCGGGGCCGCTGCGCGGCTAGCCTGGGCGCGCGGCCGCTACGATCGCGGTACCGAACGAGCACGAGGGGGCAACCATGGCGTTCGAGGAGACCGACAGCCCGCTGGTCCCGGCCGGCTACGACGTCGTCTGGTCGCTCGTCATGGTCGGCGGCGTGATCGTCGTCCTCGGGACGATCGCCGTGATCGTCCTCGCGGTGTACCGGTCGACCCGCATGGCGAACCGCGGGCAGAACCCGTTGACCCTGACGGAGGACCTCGCCTTCCAGGCCACGCAGAGCGCCGCGTTGGCACCCGTCAAGTCCCTCGAACAGCGGCTCGCCGAACTCGACGACCTGCACGCCCGCGGCGTCATCTCCGACGACGAGCACCGTGCGGCCCGGGCAGACGCGCTGCGCGGCTAGCCTGGGCGGGTGCTGCTGCCGACGGACCTGCTCGGGGAGTGGGTGCTCCGGCGCCGCGTGGACGATCGGCGGGCGGGGGTCGACGGCATCGTGACCGGTACGACCTGCTTGACGCGCACCGGCCCGGACGAGGTCCGTTGGGACGAGTCCGGCACGATGACCTTCGACGGGCTGACCGTGCCCGTGTCGAGGACCCTGCACGTGCGGAGAGCCGACGACGACCGGTGGACGGTGTTCTTCGCCGACGGCCGGCCCTTCCACGACTGGGTCTGGGGCGAGCGGGTCGACCACGCGTGCGCGCCCGACGACTACACGGGGGTCCTCGCCGGCGATGCCGACCGCTGGACCGTCCGGTGGGAGGCGCACGGTCCCGCGAAGGACTACGTGCTCGACAGCGAGCTCCGACGTCGGTCCCACCCGGCAGACTGAGCCCATGCCCCGCAGCTCCGGTACCGACGCCCCACGGATCACCCTGACCGAACCCGCCGACCTCGACGACTGGACGCCCGGGCCCGGTGACGTCCTGACCGGCGACCGCATCGAGGCGAAGCGCATCGAGACCCTCGACCTCGCCGGGGAGCGCCTGCCCGACGTCGAGATCGAGGAGTCGGTGATCGGGACGCTCCGGGTCGACGGTGCCGACCTGCGCGGGCTCCGGGTGCGCGACTCGGTCGTCGAGGTCCTCGACGCCCCGGTCCTGCGGGCATCGAGCAGCGCGTGGCGCGAGGTCCGGATCGCCGGCGGCCGTGTCGGTTCGGCCGAGCTGTACGACGCGGGGCTGAACGGCGTCGAGTTCGTCGGGATGAAGCTCGGGTTCGTGAACCTCCGCGGCTCAACGCTCACCGACGTCGTGTTCCGCGACTGCGTCATCGACGAGCTCGACATCGCCGATGCCCGACTGCTCCGGGTGTCGTTCGACGGCACGCGGATCCGGGCGGCCGAGGGGTCGAACACCCGGATCGACCACGTGGACCTCCGGAGCGCCGACCTCGACCGGGTCGAGCGGCTCGAGGGGTTCCGCGGTGCCACGATCGCCGCCGACCAGCTGTACACGCTCGCGCCGCTCCTGGCTGCCCAGGCCGGCTACCGCGTCGACTGACCGCCCCCGAGTCTCGGGTCGACTTCGCCGAGATTCGGGGCAGGCGACACTTCTCGCGGCTCCGAACGCGAGAAGTGTCGCTCAGGCCGAGACTTGCTCCGCGCCCGCGCCCGCGCCCGCGAGCGCCGCGGCCAGGTCGGCCTGCACCAGGTCACCGTGGACCGCAGCGCCGGCCTGCGTCCCGGCAGCCGCCGACGCGATGACCGTGGCCATCGGGGACGCCACGTTCCCCGCCGCGTACACGCCCCGTACCGCGGTCTGCCCGGCCGGGTCCACCGACAGGGCACTGCCGAACCGGAAGTCACCCATGACCTGGTCGACCGCCTCGAGCCCCAGCCCGGACAGGAACCCGACCCTGGCCTCGACCGTGCTGGCGGCGGCGAGGGCGTCGAGCGGCACGACCTCGCCGGACCCGAGCCGCACCCCGCTGAGGGCTCCGTCGACGGACAGCACCTCGGCGACCGGGCCGGGCACAACGCGTATTCCACGTGCTTGCAAACCAGACAGGGCGGTGTCGTCGACGAGCGCCGGATCGGTGACGAACGCCGTCACGTCCTCGCTCAGCGCCCGGAACATGAGCGCGTGGTGCACCCCGTTCGGTGTCGTCACGAGGACGCCGATGCGCTGGTCGCGGACCTCCCACCCGTGGCAGAACGGGCAGTGCACGACCCCGCGCCCCCACTGCTCGGCGAGGCCCGGGACCTCCGGCAGCACGTCCACGGCGCCGGAGGCGACGACCAGCCTGCGTGCCGTCACGACCGCGCCGGAGTCCAGGGTGACCGAGAAGCCGACCGCGTCGACCCCGTCACCGTCGGTGGCGGACGCGGCGACGATCCTCCCGGCCGTCACCTCGACGCCGTAGGCGGCGACCTCGTCGCGCCCGATCCGGTACAGCTCCGACGGCGACGCGCCCTCGCGCCCGAGGTAGTTGTGCGCACCCTCCGCGGGTGCGTTGCGGGGTTCGCCCGCGTCGACGACGAGGACGGAGCGCCGGGAGCGACCGAGGACGAGGGCGGCGGACAGACCGGCGGCAGCTCCGCCGATGACGATGACGTCGTAGTGATCACGCATGCGTGCATCCTGCGAGACCCCGAGCGCATCTGGCAACGATGCTTGCCGACCTGGCAACATGGTCGGCATGGCACACGGCCGGGAGGAACGGATCACCCCGCGCACGACCGCCGAGGTCGTCGACGGGGTCGGCCCGCGACTGCGCGCCCTCCGGGCGCACCGCAACGTCACGCTCGTGGCGCTCTCGACGGAGACGGGCATCTCGGTGTCCACGCTCTCGCGGCTCGAGTCCGGCCAGCGGAAGCCCACCCTGGAGCTCCTGCTGCCGCTCGCCCGGGCGTACCAGGTGCCCCTCGACGACCTCGTCGGGGCGCCGCAGACCGGGGACCCGCGTGTGCACCTCAAGCCGGAGCTGCACGGTGGCCGTGTCGTCGTGCCGCTCACCCGGCGGACCGGGGGCGTGCGGTCGTTCAAGCAGCTCTTCCCGCCGAACTCGCCCGGCGGTGAACCGTCGCTCAAGACGCACGAGGGCTACGAGTGGCTCTACGTGCTGTCCGGGCGGCTGCGGCTCGTGCTCGGCGAACACGACCTCGACCTCGGGCCCGGCGAGGTCGCGGAGTTCGACACCCACACGCCGCACTGGATCGGCAACGTGACCGACGAGGTGACCGAGGTGCTCTGCCTGTACGGCCCGCAGGGCGAGCGGGCCCACGTGCGATCGCGGCCGGTCGACCGCGCCTGACCCCAGTTCGGGCCGGAGGCCCCGATCCCCACGGGTACCCGTGCCCCCAGTTCGAGGAACCCGCCCCCGCGTGCGCCCCGGCTGACCTAGGTTCGGCACCGAACCGTTGCCGGGCGTCCCTGCGCCCGGTGTCCCTGCCTCCCGAAAGGTCTTCGTCGTGCCTCCCAAGCACCGCGGACGCTTCCGCACGCCCCGTCTCCCGCTCCTCGCCGGGCTCACCGTCGCCGCCCTGGCCGTCGGGTCCGCAGCGTTCACCGCCCCACAGACCGCGTCCGCAGCCGCTCCGTTCCTCACCACGGCGATCTACGGCACCGTCTCCGGTTCGTCGAACGTCGTGTCGATCGACCGGACCACCGGCAACGAGACCACGGTCCTCACCGAGCCGACCGGAGCGACCGGGCTGAACCAGCTCGGCTTCTCGAACGACGGCGGCCAGCTGTTCATGACGAACGCGACGAACGTCTACGAGTACACGGCGTCGACCGGCGCCTGGACGGTCACGGCACGCTCGACGGGTGCGGCGGTCGCGAACCAGATGGGTGGCGTCGACCCGACGACGGGCAAGTTCTGGTTCGGTGGCTTCGTCACGAACTCGGGCAACCAGTTCTCGTACACCAGCTACGACCCGACCACGAACACCATCGCGGCGACGGCGACCACCATCACGGCAGCCACCCCGCCCGGCGGCAACGGCGACCTGGCCTTCGACCGCCTCGGGAACATGTACTTCATCTCGAGCTCGGCCGCGGCGAACGGCAACCCGGCCAGCGCCCAGGTGTACCGCGTCGACGCGGCCGACCTCGGTCGCGCGAACGCGACGGCGACCCAGGTCGGTCCGGCGATCGCACCGCCGGCAGCGCTCACGTCGCTGGCCTTCGGTGACGACGGCTACCTGTACATCGCCGGCAGCGGCGCGAACGGCTTCCTCAAGGTCGACCCGGTGACCGGGTCGATCATCGACCGCAGGACGCCGTCGGCGACCCTCACCGACATGGGCACCCGCCAGTACCCGTCGACCGGCCAGGCGACCACGTCGTTGCCGGAGGGCCGCAAGGACTCCGACGACCAGTTCACGGTCTCGGTCGGCGGCGGGGACGTCCCGAAGTCCGCGACCGCCTCGACCAGCGGAACGGGCACCTCGGCGACCGCCGGCCCGATCATCCTCCTGCCCGGCAAGCCGTACACGGCGACCCAGACGCCGGCGAACTCGACGACGAACGCCGCCGACTACTCGACGACCTACACCTGCACCGACCTGAGCAACGGGGACGTCGTGTCGAAGGGTTCGGGTTCGACGGCGAACTTCACCGTCCCGACCACCAACGGCAGCAACGTCGCCTGCTCCTTCGCGAACCCGATCGCCGGTCCCGCGGCCCAGGACGACGCCTCGCGCGGCAACCGGCCCGGCCAGGCGGTCACCGTGGACGTGCTCGCCAACGACGCGGGCGACATCGACCCGACGACCGTGCAGCTCGTCGCCCCCGCCTCGGTCTCCGGCGCGGTGCTGTCCTCGGACGGCCGCACCCTGACCGTCCCCGGTGAGGGCGTCCACCGGGTCGACGCGACGACGGGTGCGGTGACGTTCACCCCCGACGCCGCACTCACCGGCAACCCGACCCCGGTCGGGTACACGGTCGCTGACACCCGCGGCAAGCGGGGCTCGGCGACGCTGACCGTCACCTACGCCGGTGCCGCGAACGCCGACACCGCGTCGACCACCCAGGGCAAGGCGGTCGACGTCGACGTCCTCGGCAACGACCGCGGCACCGACCCGACCTCGGTGGTCTTCCCGGCTGCCGGGCAGCCGAGCGGCGCCACGGTCTCGGCGGACGGCCGCACGCTGACCGTCGCCGGCCAGGGCTCCTACACCGCCGACCCGTCGACCGGAGTCGTCACCTACACTCCCGACCCCGCGTTCCGCGGGACCACGTCGCCGATCACCTACCAGGTGGCCGACACCGACGGCTCGCCCACGACCGCCACGGTCACCGTGGCCGTGTCCGCCGTCGGCCCGAAGGCCGCCGACGACATCGCCACCACCGGTGAGAACGCCGCGGTGACCGTCGACGTGACGGCCAACGACGCCCCGGGCGTCGCCGGCGGGACCCCGATCGACCCGACCACCGTCGTCTTCCCGACGAGCGGTCAGCCGACGGGCGCCACGGTCGCGACCGACGGCCGCAGCATCACCGTCCCCGGTCGCGGCACGTTCGTCGCCGACCCCACCACCGGAACGGTGACGTTCACCCCGGTGGCCGGGTACACCGGCGACGTCGACCCGGTCGCGTACCAGGTCGCCGACCGCGGCGGTCGCACGGACACCGCGACGATCGCCGTCACGGTGAACGCCGTGGCACCGAAGGCGGTGTCGGACACCGCGACGACGACGCAGGGCAAGCGCGTCACGGTCGACGTCCTCGGCAACGACGAGCCGGGGAACGCGCAGACCCCGATCGACCCCACGACGGTGACCTTCACCACCCCGGGTCAGCCCGCCGGCGCCACGGTCTCCTCCGACGGTCGGACGCTCACGGTCCCCGGTGAGGGCGTCTACACGATCGACCCCGCCACCGGTGCCGTCACGTTGTCGCCGGACCCGGCCCTCCGCGGAGCGGCCACCCCGATCACCTACGCGGTCTCGGACAGCGACCGGAACACCTCGGTCGCGACCGTCACCGTCACGGCCACCCCGGTCGGCCCGAAGGTCGGCGACGACACGACGACGACCGAGCAGAACACCCCGGTCACCGCCGACGTCACGGCGAACGACCGGCCGGGCGTCGAGGACGGTACCCCGATCGACCCGACCACGGTGGTCTTCCCCGCCGCGGGACAGCCGACCGGCGCCGCCGTTTCCGACGGTGGTCGCACCCTCACCGTCCCGGGTGAGGGCACCTACACCGCCGACCCGACCACCGGGGTCACCTACACGCCGGCCGCCGGCTTCACCGGACCCACCACCCCGGTGACGTACCAGGTCGCCGACCAGGGCGGGCAGACCGGCACGGGCACCATCGGTGCGACCGTGACGAAGGTCAGCCCGACGGCCACCGACGACACCGCCGCCACCAGCCAGGGCACCACGGTGCGCGTCGACGTCCTCGATGACGACCGGCCCGGCAACGCGGCCACGCCGCTCGACCCGACCACGGTCGTGTTCCCGGCAGCCGGGCAGCCCGCGGACGCCACCGTGTCGGACGGTGGGCGCACGCTCACGGTCCCGGGCCAAGGGGTCTACCGGGCCGACCCGTCGACCGGTGCCGTCACCTGCACCCCGGAACCGGCGTTCCGCGGCGACGCGAAGCCCGTCACCTACCAGGTGTCGGACGTCGACGGGACGCCGGCGACGGCGACCCTCACCGTCACGGTGTCGCCGGTCTCGCCGCACGCCGTCGACGACACCGCCACCACGCAGCAGAACACCGCGGTGGCGATCCCGGTGACCGCGAACGACGAGCCCGGTGTCGAGGGTGGCACCCCGATCGATCCGTCGACGGTGCGCTTCCCGGTCGGTGGACAGCCGACGGGGTCGACCGTCTCGGACTCCGGTCGGACCATCACGATCACGGTCCCCGACCAGGGCGCCTTCGTCGTCGACCCGAGCTCGGGCGTCGTGACCTTCACGCCGACCTCGGGCTTCACCGGCACGACCACGCCCGTGACGTACCAGGTCCGTGACACGGGCCGGGCCGCGGCCACCGCGACGATCACCGTCACCGTCAGCCCGGTCTCGCCGACCGCGCAGCCGGACACGGCGACCACGTCGCAGGGCACCGCCGTGACGGTCGACCCGCTCGCCGACGACACCTCCGGGAACACGCGGACGCCGCTCGACCCCGCATCGGTCCGGTTCCCCACCGCCGGCCAGCCGAGTGACGCGACCGTGTCGGACGGCGCCCGCACACTGACGGTCCCCGCCCAGGGCGTGTGGACGATCGATCCGGAGTCCGGCGCGATCACCTTCACCCCGGAGCCCGCCTTCCGCGGGACGACGGCACCGGTGACCTACCAGGTCAGCGACGTGGACGGCGCCTCGAGCAGCTCGACCGTCACCGTCACGGTGACCGCCGTCGGTCCCCGGGCCGCCGACGATGCCCGGACGACGACGCAGAACACTCCGATGCGGTTCGACCCGCTCGCGAACGACGCCCCGGGCGTGCGGGGCGGCACCCCGCTCGACCCGACCACGGTCGTCTTCCCGACCGCCGGGCAGCCGGACGGCGTGCTGGTCACCGACGGCGGGAAGACCATGACGGTCCCCGGCCAGGGTGTCCTCCGGATCGACCCGACCACCGGCGCGGTGACGTTCACGCCCGCCGCACGCTGGAGCGGGACCACGCCCGCCGTCGTCTACCAGGTGTCCGACACCGGGGCGCAGACGGCCACGGCGACGATCACCGTCACCGTGGACCCGGTCGTGCCGACGGCCAGACCGGACACGGCGACCACGGCCGCCCGCACGCCGGTGACCGTCGACCCGCTCGGCAACGACGTGGCCGGGAACACGGCGACGCCGCTCGACCCGACCTCCGTCCGGCTGCTGGACGCCGCCGGGGCCCCGGTGACGAGCCTGACCATCGCCGGCAAGGGCACCTTCACGGTCGACGCCACGACCGGTCGGATCACGTTCACCCCGGTCGACGGCTTCACCGGCCCGGTCTCCGCGCCGTACCAGGTCACCGACGGTGACGGCAGCACGACCCGTTCCACCGTGACCGTCACGGTCGGCACGCCGCCGAAGGCGGTCAGCGACCACCGCACGACCGCGGCGGGGACACCGGTCACGGTCGACGTGACCGGGAACGACAGCTCGGGCTCGACCGCCCTCGTCGCCTCGTCGGTCCGTCTGGTGGACCCGGAGACCGGTGCGTTCGTCACCACGGTGACGATCGCCGGCCAGGGCACGTTCCGGGTCGGGGCGGACGGCCGCATCACCTTCACGCCGGCGACCGGATTCGCGGGCACGTCGACCGTCACCTACTCGGTGGCGGACGCGGACGGCAGCCGTTCGACCGCCGACCTGTCCGTCACGGTCCCGGCCCCCGCGGGCATCGCGCCGAACCCGGGCCCCGGTGGCGGCGTGGTGGTCACGACCCCGAGCGGTCGACGACTGGCCTTCACGGGCACCGACCTCGTGGTGCCGGGCGGCATCGCAGCGCTGCTGCTCCTGGCGGCGGGGGCCGGGTTGCTGGCGGTGCGTCGCCGGCGCCGGCTCGGCGAGGACTGACGACGCGGGCCGCTCGACGGGTGGTCTGCCGGACGGGAGGCGCGTGGCTGCTGGCCACGCGCCTCCCGTCCGTCACGTCAGTACCCCGTCGACGACGCGGGACGAGGGTCGGGCCGGTCGGCCCCGGACGTCTTGTTCGGATCCTCGGCTCCGGCACGGTCCGCGCCGCCGGTCGTCACCGAACCGTGTCCCGGCACTGCGGAACCCGCAACTGCACGCCCGTAGCATCGGGGACGTACCGAGGAGGGCGCATGGGCGATCCGGACGACGACCGGGCGTACGGTGACGACGGGTTCGTGAACCCGAGGAAGCACGGGTGGCCCCTGACCGTGCTCATCGCCGTGTGGCGAGGGACCGTCGGTGCGCTCGCTGGTTCGCAGGGCCGCACCTGGCCGAGGCAGCTGCCCCTCGACAACCCCAACGACCCCCGCGATTACCGACCCTGAGCCGGCGCGCACCACAGCCCACCCGACGCCGCCACCCCACCCGAGCACCTCCGGCTGAAGTACGATCGGATCGCGCGCTGCAGTAGCCGCGCGAAGTAGGCCTGGCAGTCTTCCGGACGGTACGACGAGCTAGGCTCGCTCATCTCCGGGAGCTGTGCTGATCCGTCAGCGCACGCGCCACCACCCGGTGACGGCCCGCCGCCGCGCCGCGACCCGCGCCCGCCGCGCCCACCGCCGCACCGGGTTCGCTCGTCGCCCGTTCACCCGGAACGTGTGGAACGCCCGCCGCGTCCGGAGCACCGCGGACCCGAGCCCGGAGAACGGCCGCGCGGAAACCTGCACCGTGAGTGCCGGATCGGCAACCACACGCCACGCGGGGTCGAGCTGCATGCTCAGGTCCACGTCGTCGTGCACCTCCGGGTCGAGCCGGTGGGCGCGGGACCGGATCGCGAGCCAGGTGTCCCGACGGATCGCCATCGCGGACCCGAACAGCGGCGGCCGTCCGAGCGCCGCCCACATCAGGGCGAAGTACGGCCGCATGTAGGCGGCGTCCCAGACCCGGCCGACGACCGGGCTCCCGTCGTGCGGGCACCCGGGCCCGGTGACCGCGACCACCTCGGGGTCGTCGAGCAGCCGGAGCGCGTCGGCGATCCACCCGGGCGGCGGGACCGAGTCCGCGTCGAGCCGGACGAGCACGTCCCCGGATGCCCGGTCGTAGCCACGGGCAGAGGCCCGGGCGATGCCGCGGACCCGTTCGGTGAGCACGATCGTCCCGGCCGCCTGGGCCACCGCCGCGCTGTCATCGCGACTGCCGTTGTCGACGACGATGACCTCGTCGGCGACCACCGACTGCATCGCGAGGGCGTCGAGGCACCGTCGCAGGTGCACGGCGTCGTCGCGCACGGGGATGACGACGGACACGCGGAGCATCCCCCGATCCAACCGGACGGGCGCTGTGCGCTCGGGCCGCTCGCGCTTTGCGACGTTCCTGTGCCGCGCGCCAGCGCACACCGCGCAGCGTCGGTGCAGCCACGGACACTCCGCTCGCGGCGCCACGGACCGGAAGGCCGACCATGAGCACGATCCCACCCGCCGGCGAGACCGGCACCCCGATCCACGACCGGACGGCGGCCACGGAGGGGCACGAGGTCCACCCCGGCGTCACGGTGCCCTCGTTCGCCGGCGGAACGCCGGCGGCCCGACCTGCCGAGACGTCCGGCTCCCACACGTCCGACCCCGGCACCGCCGGAGCGACGAAGGATGCTGCACGGGACGTCGCGGGTGATGCGAAGGACAAGGCCTCCGACGTCGCCGGCACCGCCAAGGAGCAGGTCGCGAACGTCGCGTCCGAGGCGACCGACCACGCGAAGCAGCTGTACGCCCAGGCGTCCGAGACCCTCAAGGACCAGGCAGCGGACCAGCAGCAGCGCGCTGCCGGCGGCCTGCGGAGCCTCGGCGAGCAGCTGGGACGCATGGCCGCCAGTGACGACGAGCAGGGCGTGGCCTCGCGGCTCGTCCAGGACCTCTCCGGACGCGCGGACTCGTTCGCCGGGTTCCTCGAGCAGCGTGACCCGGGCTCGCTCCTCGCCGAGGTGAAGTCCTTCGCGGCCAAGCGCCCGGGCACGTTCATCGCGCTCGCGGCGGGTGCGGGCATCCTCGCTGGCCGCCTGACCAAGGCCCTCGCGACCGAGGCGAAGCACGAGCACGAAGCGGACGGCGCATGACCCACACCGCACCCCCGGGAGCGCCCGGGCCCGAGGAACGGGCCGCCACCACGCCGCTGGGCGAGCTGCTCTCCGACGTCTCACGCGACCTCTCACAGCTGTTCCGGCAGGAGGTCACGCTCGCGAAGGCCGAACTCACCGCCTCGGCGAAACAGGCCGGCAAGGGAGCGGGGATGTTCGGCGGTGCCGGGCTCACCGCGGTCTTCGCCCTGCTGTTCCTGTCCATCGCCGCGTGGTGGGGCCTCGGGTACCTGATCGGCAACGCCTGGTCCGGTCTCGTCATCGGACTCGTCTACGCCGTCGTCGCGGCGGTCCTCGCACTGCGCGGCCGCCGGGAGCTCCAGCAGATCCAGGGCGCCCCGCAGACGGTCGAGACCGTCAAGGAAGTCCCCGAAGCACTCAAGCCCACCACCGGGAGGAAGCCATGAGCACCCCAGACGAGATCCGCGCCGATATCGAGCGCACCCGCGGCGAACTGGGCTCCGACGTCGACGCCCTCGCCGACAAGGTCAGCCCGTCGTCCATCGCCCACCGGCAGACCGCGAAGGTGAAGGACCGCATCCAGGACGTCCGCGAGTCCGTGATGGGCGGCGGCTCCCCGAAGGACACCGCGCAGCGCGGCGTCGCGAAGGCGAAGGGCAACCCGCTCGCCATCGGTCTCATCGCGTTCGGTGCGGGCTGGCTCGTGTCGTCGCTCATCCCGACCTCCGACAAGGAGGAGCAGCTCGCCGGCGACCTGAAGGACAAGGCCGGACCCCTCGTCGAGGACGTCAAGGAGCAGGCGAAGGACGTGGGTTCGCAGCTCGGCGACGCCGCGAAGGAGCACGCGCAGGACCTCGGCGGCACCGCGAAGGACGCCGCGCAGACGGTCAAGGACGAGGCGCAGGGCGCCGCGTCCGACGTCAGGGACCACGCCCAGGGCGCTGCGGACGACGTGCGCAGCAGCTGACGCTGCACCGACGGACGGGAGGCGCGGTGCCAGCTGACACCGCGCCTCCCGTCCCTCTGCTGGTCACGTCACAAGCGCGCGACGGCCTGCCCCAGGCGCGTCGCCGCCAGACGCAGCCGCTCCTCGTCGACGTGGCCGTACGCGAGCCGGAGGTGCCGGTCCGCGTCGGTGCCCGGTCCGGAGGGGAAGAACGCGCCGCGCTGGTACTCGACGCCCTCGGCGCTCGCCGCCGTTGCGAGGGCGTCGGCGTCGATCCGGTCGTCGGCGATCCGCGGCCAGAGGAACAGCCCGCCGCCGGGGACGGTCGCCTCGAAGACGCCGGGGGCCGCGTCGGCGAGTGCCGAGGCGAGCGTCTCGGCGCGGGACCGGTACAGCGCTCGGGCACGGTCGAGGGTGCGGTCGAACAGGGTCTCGTCCGCGGTCACGAGCTCGCCGATGACGGCCTGCACGAACGTCGAGCTGTGCGAGTCCTGCCGGCTCCGGAGCGCGACGACGTCGCCCACGAAGCGCTCCGGCACGACGATCCACCCCAGCCGGAGTCCGGGGCCGAGCGTCTTCGTGAACGTGTTGACGTGCACGACGTGTTCGGAGTGGTTGAAGGCGTCGACGGGCTCGGGGCCGTCGCCGTACCAGAGCTCGCGGTAGGGGTTGTCGGCGAACACCACGAAGTCGTGGCGCTCGGCGAGGGCGACGAGGCGCTCCCGCTCGGCGGCCGGCAGCGTGCCCTGCGACGGGTTGTGGAAGTCCGGCACGGTGTAGAGCGCACGGGGGCGGGCGCCGGCCTCCAGCTCGCGTTCGAGGGCGTCGAGGTCGAGTCCGTCGGGACCCACCGCGATCGGCAGTGTCCGTGCGTCGGACAGTTCCAGCCCGCGGAGGAACAGCGGGAACACCGGGTTGTCGACCGCCACGAGGTCACCGCGCTCGAGGACGACCTGGATCGCCAGGGCGAGACCGTGGAAGCCGCCGTTCGTGATGACGATCCGGTCGACGGGGACGCCCTCGCGCGCGGCGATCCACTCGCGGATCGGGGAGATGCCGGCGGTCCGGGAGTACTGCAGCGCGGGCAGTCCGGGGCGGGACAGGACGCGCGCGGTGGCCTCGGCGAGCTCGGCCGCGGGCAGCACGCCCGGGTCGGGGATGCCGCCGAGCAGCTCGATCGCGTCGGGCCGCGGGTCGCGCAGCGTCTGGTCGCCGAACCCCTTCGGCGCGGTGAACGCCCGGATGAGGGACGGCTTGGTGCCGGCGGTGGTGATCGTCATGGCTTCTCCTTCAGCTGGCTGCCGGGACGGCGTCGAGCAGGGTGCGCGTGTACTCGTGCTCCGGGTCGTGGAACACCTGTTCCACCGGCCCGGACTCGACGACCCGGCCGTGCCGCAGCACCGTGACGGTGTCCGCGACCTGCCGCACGAGGGCGAGGTCGTGGGAGACGAACAGGTAGGTCAGTCCGAGTTCCCTCTGCAGCCGTGTGAGCAGGCCGATGATCCCGGCCTGCACGGTGACGTCGAGCGCGCTCGTCGGTTCGTCGAGCACGACCACCTCGGGCCGGAGCACGAGGGCACGGGCGATCGCGACCCGCTGCCGCTGCCCGCCGGACAGGTCGGTGGGGCGGCGACGCAGGTACCGTTCGTCCAGGCCGACGGACTCGAGTGCCTCACGGACGGCCGCTGCCCGGGACGCACGAGTACCGATCCGGAAGCGGTCGAGCGGTTCGCCGACGATCCGACGGACCTGCCACGTCGGGTCGAGCGATGTGAACGGGTTCTGGTAGACGAGCTGCAGCTGCCGGCGGACCCGGCGCAGCTCGGCTTTCGAGCGCCCGTGCACCTCGGCGCCGTCGACCGAGATGACCCCGGCGTCGGGGCGTTCGAGGCCGAGCAGCATGCGGACGGTGGTGGTCTTGCCGGAGCCGGACTCGCCGACGAGCGCGTGCGTGGTCCCGGCGCGGACGTCGAACGAGACCCCGTCGACGGCCCGGACGGTGCGGTCGCCCTGGCCGTAGTGGCGGGCGACCCCGGACACCGAGACGTGCGCAGGGCGATCGGGGCCGGCGTCGGTGCGGTCGACGTCGCCGGACCGGTACCGGTCCGGGCTGAGCGCGGGCACGTCGGCGCGCAGGAGCCGGGCGTACTCGGACTTCGGGGCGCGGAACACCTCGGCGGCGGGACCCTGCTCCTCGACGACGCCGTCCCGCAGCACGACGAGGTCGTCGGCCCGTTCGGCCGCGACGGCGAGGTCGTGCGTGATGAACAGCAGACTGATCCCCCGCTCGGCCCGGAGCTGCTGGAGCAGGTCGAGGATCCGCTTCTGGATCGTCACGTCCAGGGCGCTCGTCGGCTCGTCGGCGACGACGAGGTCCGGCTCGGGCAGGACGGTGAGGCCGATGAGCACGCGCTGGAGCATGCCGCCGGACAGCTCGTGCGGGTACGACCGCCACACCCGCTCGGGATCGGTGAGTCCGACGCGCTCGAAGACGGCGAGGACCGCGGCCCGTCGTGCCTCGGCGGTGGGGGCGTCGGTGAGGGCGGCCGCCTCGAGCGCCTGCGAGCCGATCGTCCGGACCGGATTCAGTGCGGTCGCCGGGTCCTGCGGGATGAACCCGATCCGGCGTCCGCGCAGCGCCCGGAAGCGCTGGTCGGGCAGCGTGACGAGGTCGTCGCCCGCGAAGTCCGCCGAGCCGTTGACCGTCGAACCCGCGGGCAGCAGCCCGAGCACCGCCTTCGCGATCGTCGACTTGCCCGACCCGGACTCGCCGATCAGTGCGACGGTCCGCCCGCGTCGGACCGCGAAGTCGACGCCGTGCACGACCTCGGTCCCGCCGTACGCGACCCGCAACCCACGCACCGTGAGCAGCGTGTCCGTGGTGATCCGTTCCTCCAGGACCGTCATGACCGACCTGCCTTCCGCAGCCAGCGGCTGATCCGGTTCACCGAGAGCACGGTGAGGACGATGACGGCCGCCGGGGCGTACACGAGCCACGGTGCCGTCGGGTACGTCTTGCCGGAGGCCACCAGGAGCCCCCAGTCCGACGCGGGTGGGGCGTCGCCGTAGCCGAGGAAGGCGAGCGACGCGATCACCAGGATCGACGTGCCGATGTTGAGCACGGCCAGCGCGAGCACCGACCGGTACGCGTTCGGCAGCACGTGCCGGAACAGGGCGTGCGCGCCGGAGCCGCCGACGAGGGTCGAGGCCTCGACGAACGTCGCCCCCCGCGCCTTGAGCGTCTCCGCGCGGGCGAGCCGGGCGAAGGCCGCGACGGCCGAGATGCCCGTGGCGATCGCGGCGTTGATCGTGTGGAAACCGAGCGAGCTGACGATGACCACCGCCAGCAGGAACCCCGGGATCGCGAGCAGGACGTCCACGACGCGCCCGAGCAGGACGTCGACCCAGCCGCGCAGGAACCCGCTCGCGAGCCCGATGAGACCACCGATCACGAGGCCGATGGCCACCGCGACCAGTGCGCTCGTCACCGAGGACGCCGTGCCGTGCACCACGCGGGCGTACAGGTCGCGGCCGAGGTAGTCGGTGCCGAACCAGTGCGCGGCCGACGGTGCTTGCAGCTTCGCGGCCGTGTCCCCGGTGACGGCGCTCTGGCCGGTGAACAGGCTGGGTGCGAGCGACCACAGCAGCACGACCACGAGCACCGCGAACGAGAGCAGCACGGTCGGTGGGACGGCCAGGCGGCGACGGCGCTCCCCCGCCCGCACCGCTGGCGTCGTGGCCACCCGGACCGTGGTGAGGTCCGCGCTCATGCCGGCACCAGTTCCGTCGCGGTGCGTGCCTTCGTCGACGTCGTCCGCAGCGAGATGCGGGGGTCGAGCAACGGCGACACGAGGTCGGCGAGGAGGTTCACGACCACGAACACCACCGCGGCCAGCGACACGACGGCCTGCAGCACCGGGACGTCCTGCGTCGTGACGGCCTTCTGCACCACCACGCCGATGCCGTCCCGACCGAAGATCGTCTCGGTGATCACGGACCCGCCGAGCAGTTCCCCGACGACGAGCGCCACCATCGTCACCGCGGGCAGCAGCGACGGCTTGACCAGGTGCCGGGCGAACAGGCCTGCCTGCGAGAGCCCCCGGGAGCGCGCGACGATCGCGTACTCCTGCCGGGACTCGTGGTCGAGGTTCGCGATGAGGACCTCGGCGAGCGGTGCCGACACCGGGATCGCCAGCGTGACGGCCGCGAAGAACGTCGCCACGGGGCTGTCCGGGTCGATCACCGCGAAGGTGTGCAGTTGGAACGCGAACCACGAGATGAGCACCAGGCCGATCACGAAGTTCGGCACGGACAGGAAGAACGACGGCACCGACCGCAGCGCGTTCCGGAGCCAGGCGCCCGGGGCGTACTGCGAGCCGTACGCGATGCCGACCGCGAAGACGATCGACACGAGCAGGGCCGAGCCGGCGAGCACGAGCGTCGACGGCAACGAGCCCGCGATGACCTGCGTGACGGGCAGGTTCGACTGCAGCGAGAACCCGAGCTGTCCGACCACGAACCGGGACAGCGACAGCCAGAGCTGGAGGAGCACGGGCTGGTCGAGGCCGTAGTAGGACACGATCTTCGCGATGTCCTGCTCACTGAGGCCGCTCTGGGGGTCGCGCAGCGCGTTCGTGACCGCGTCGCCGGGCAGCACGCTGATCACCAGGAACGTGAGCACGTACGCCAGCAGGACCACGACGAGGGCCTGCGCGACCCGCAGCAGCGCGTAACGGAGGTACGACACGGCTACCGCTCGATCCAGGCGGTCGCGAAGTTCGCGTAGGCGAGGCCGTTGTACTTCGTCCCGTGCACCTTCGGCGAGATGAGGTACAGGCGCTGGACGAGCTGCACCGTCGGGACGAAGTAGCCCTGCTCGAGCACGTACTGCTGCAGTTCGGCGGCGACCTTCTTCCGGGCGGTCTCGTCCGAGGCGGTGGCCACGGCGGTGGACAGCTCGTTGAGCGTCGCGTCGCTGGTGCCGAGGCCGAACCAGTCCTCGCCGCCGTTCTGACTGGTGAGCACGCCGGCGACCGTCCCGACGTCGACGAAGCTGCGGGAGGTCTGGTAGAGCGGCGGGTTGGAGGCCTGCACCGCGGCGTACCCGGCGACGTCGACGACCTTGAGTCGGACCTTGACGCCGATCTTCGCGAGCTGCTGCGCGATCAGTTCGTCCTCGGCCTGCGTCGACGGCACGTAGGGGTTCGGGGAGAGCGTGAACTCGAGGTCCTTGCCGTCCTTCGACCGGACACCGTCGGAGCCGGCCGTCCACCCGGCGTCGTCGAGCAGCTGCTCGGCGCGGTCCGGGTCGTAGGCGAGCAGCTTCGACTCGTCGGCGACCTCCGGGACGTTGCCCTGGATGAACGACGTCGCCGCCTGCCAGTCCGACGTGTAGACGGTCTTCAGGATCGCCTTCCGGTCGATGCCGATCTGGATCGCCTTGCGGACCGCTGCGTCGTTCGTCGGGAACGCGGTGGTGTCGACCTTGAAGCCGTCGGTGAACCCGAGGTACCGCGGGGTGTCGACCGTGAAGCCCTGCGACTTCAGCGAGTCGATCTCCTGCGGCTCGACGTTGAACGACACGTCCGCCTGACCCGCGACGACCGCCTGTGTCCGGACCGACTCGTCCTTGATCACCTTGTAGGTCAGGGTGTCGAGGTACGGCGCACCGGTGTGACCGAGCGCCGCGGGTCCCCAGTCGTAGTCCTTCCGCTTCGCCAGGACGTACTCCTCACCCTCCTTGTAGGACTCGACCGTGAACGGTCCGGAGCCGATCTCCTCCGACAGGTCGGCCTGCTGGTCGACGGGCAGCGCGAGGGTCTTCGGCGACAGCAGGATCGAGCCGTGGTACCCGAGCGTCGGGATGAACCCGAGCGCGGGCGACGAGAAGTCGACCTGGACGGTGTGGTCGTCGGTCGCCTTCGCCCCGATGAAGGTGCTCGACGGGAAGAGGCCCACCTTGCTGATGCCCCGGTCGGCGTCGCCGTGGGCCCAGAGGTCGATGTTGTCGACCACGGCCTGCGCGTCGAGCGCGGTACCGTCCGAGAACGTCACGCCCTTCTTGAGGTGCAGCGTGAAGTGCTTCGCGTCGTCGGACTGATCCCAGCTCGTGGCGATCCACGGGCTGGTCTTCCCCTTCGCGTCGACGTACACGAGCTTGTCGGTGATCTCGCCCCAGAGGTTCCCCTCGTAACTCGAGATCGCGCTCTTGCTCGACACGAACCCGTTGTCGTAGCCCTGGATGAGGAAGGTGAGGTTGCCGCCCTCGACGGGCTTGCCGTGCGACGTCGACGATGCCTGCGAGCCGGACGAGCACGCGGTGAGGACGAGGGCCGCCGCAGCGGCGATCGCGAGACCGGCGAGGGGCCGGCGCCAGCGGGGTGAGTCGGTCATGGGGGTTCCTGTCAGGGTCGGGTGGAGCGCGGGTCGAGTGCGGGTCGGTGCCGGGTGGAGCGGGTCAGATGGCCTTGCCGGGGTTGAGCAGCCCGGCCGGGTCGAGGGCGTCCTTGAGCGCCCGCTGGGCGGCGAGGTGCCGCGGCGACAGCTCGAGCGCCGCCCACTCCCGCTTCACCGTGCCGATGCCGTGCTCGCCGGTGACGGTGCCGCCGGCGGCGAGGGCGATGCGGACGAGTTCGGTCGCGGCCTCGTCGAGGGCAGCCGGGCGGTCGGCGGGGTCGGAGTCGCGGACGGCCCGCGTGATCGCGGGGTGGAGGTTGCCGTCCCCCGCGTGCGACACCGCCGAGACGCGCACGTCGAAGCGCTCCTCGAGCTCGGCGAACCGGGAGTACACGTCGCGCAGGCGTGACTTCGGCACGGCGATGTCCTCGCCGACGAACCACTGCGGCTCAGTGTGCCCGCGACCGTGCCGGCGGAGCTCCCACAGTGCGTGGCCGTCCTCGTCGGTCTCGGCGGTGACGACCGCACCGGCCGAGGTCAGCGCCGTGGTCAGGTCGGCGGTCTGCTGGTCGATGCCGTAGCCGTCGAGCTCGACGAGCACGAGCGACGCGCCCCGGTCCCGCAGTGCTGTGCCGCTGAAGGCGTCGATCGCGGCGAGGCTCGGCTCGTCGAAGAACTCCACGACGGTGGGCCGGACGGGCGAGCGGGTGATCGCGTCGAGCCCGTCGAGCCCCGCCGACGTGCTCGGGAAGAACGCGGAGACGGTCCGGCGGGCGACCGGCATCGGCCGGAGCCGGACGATCGCGCGGACGACGATGCCGAGCACGCCCTCGGAGCCGACGAACAACGAGGTCAGGTCGAGGCCGTTGACGCCCTTGACCGACCGGTGGCCGACGGAGACCAGGCTGCCGTCCGCGAGCACGACGTCGAGGCCGAGCACCGACTCCCGCGTCACGCCGTACCCCGCGCAGCGCAGGCCGCCGGCGTTCGTCGCGATGTTGCCGCCGATCGTCGAGATCTCGAAGCTGGCCGGGTCGGGTGCGTAGAACAGCCCGTACGGCTCCAGGTGGGCGTTGAGCGCCGCGTTGACGACGCCGGGTTCGACGACGGCGACCTCGTCAAGCGGAGCGACCTCGACGATGCGGTCGAGGCGTTCGGTGGACACGACGAGTTGGTCGCGGGTCGCGGTGGCGCCGCCGGAGAGCCCGGAGCCGGCACCCCGGGGCACGATCGAGACGCCGTGTTCGCCCGCGAGCCGGACGACCGCCTGCACCGCGGCGGCGTCGGTCGGGAACGCCACGGCCGGTCCGTCGCCCTCGACGGGCGCACCGTTCCGGGGCGTGGTGCCGGCGTCGTACCGGTAGGCGCTCGTCGCGCGGCCGGCGGGGCGCACCTCGATGTCGGGGTGCAGGCGTCCGAGCGCGTCGACCAGGTCCGCTGCGCGGTCGGTCCGGGCGGGTGCGGTGGTGGTGGTCATGGGACCCGATGATCGGGTCGCCGGTGCGGGCTCCGCACCCTCGGTGACGGGTCGTGTCCCCGGGTTGCGTCGCGTTGCGTCGGTGGCCGCTGATCCGGCCTGGAGGCGCGTCACACTTCGTCGTGCAGCGGTCCGTCCGGCAGCGGGTTACGTCCGGCGTCGCCGCCGGTGCCGGGGTCCGGCGGTACGGTCGAGGGCATGACGACGACCCCGGACGACCTCGCCGAGGAGCTCCGCGAGTCGATCGGGCGGATCGTGCGGGCCACCAGGGCACTCACCGACGAGCTGCCGCAGGCGCAGAGCGCGAGCCTGGGGCTGCTCGACCGGCAGGGGCCGCAGACCATCGCGGAGCTCGCCCGTGCCCGTGGCGTGAAGCACCAGGGGCAGTCGCGGACGGTGGCGGAGCTCGAGGAGCGCGGGTTCGTCGAGCGAGGGGTCGCGGACGGCGACCGGCGGGTCTCGGTGATCCGGCTGACGGACGCCGGTCGCACGGTCATGCTGCGGGAGCGCAGCGCCCGGGCCGGGACGTTCGCGTCCGTGATCGGTTCGGAGCTGTCCGAGGCGGACCGTGCGGCGCTCGCCCGGGTGCCGGAGCTGTTCCACCGCATCGCCGCACGGCTCGAACGGTGAACGACCTCTCATCCGGATCGACCCGGAGATGTACAACACGGTTGTAGACTCGGAGGCATGGAGCTGACGAAGTACAACCACGCCACCGTCGTCCTCGAGCAGGACGGCGCCACCCTCGTCATCGACCCGGGCACGTTCACGCCGGAGGGTGCCGACCTCGCGACGGCAGCCGTCGCCGTCCTCGTGACCCACGAGCACTTCGACCACTTCGACGTCGACGCCGTCCGTGCCGCCCTCGACGCGAACGACGCGCTCGTCGTCCGCGGTCCCGCCGCGATCGTCGACCAGCTCGGCGCCCACGGCGGCCGGGTCGCCGCCGTCTCGGCCGGTGACGCGTTCGAGGTCGGCCCGTTCTCCGTGCAGGTCTTCGGCGAGGAGCACGCCGTCATCCACGGCGACATCCCGACCATCGCGAACGTCGGCTACCTCGTGAACGGCGCCGTCTTCCACCCCGGTGACGCCTACCTCGTGCCCGGCGTCCCGGTGCAGACCCTGTTGCTGCCGACCAGCGGCCCGTGGACGAGCACCGCCGAGGCCGTCGACTACGTCCGCGCGGTCTCGCCGGAGCACGCCGTGCAGATCCACGAGGCGATGCTCAGCGAGCTCGGACAGCAGTCCGCCGCGCGGTTCCTCGGCCCGGACGGCCTCGGACCGGTGCCGGTGCAGATCCTGCCCGCAGGCGAATCGATCACCGTCTGACGGACGCGGGTCGCCCCTGGGAGGCGATCCGTGCCTCCAGGCCAGGGTGGAGGGATGCCGGATGCACCCTCCACCGCTGTCCTGTTCGACATCGACGGGACCCTCGTCGACTCGAACTACGCCCACATCGACGCCTGGTGGCGCGCGTTCCTGGCGGTCGGCGAGTCCGTCGACGCCTGGCACATCCACCGGGCGATCGGCATGGACTCCGCGAAGCTGCTCGAGGAACTGCTCCCGGACGCCTCGGACGAGACCCGGGACACCGCGAAGCAGTACCACTCGGCGTACTTCGCCGAGCACCAGCCGCGGCTCCGACTGCTCCCGGGGGCGCGCGAGCTCCTGCAGGCGGTCGCCGAGGCCGGGCACGCCGTGGTCCTCGCGACCAGTGCCCCGGAGGACGAGCTCGTGCGGCTGCGGGAGCTGCTGGACGCCGAGCGGTGGATCGCGGCCGTGACGAGCTCCGAGGACGTCGAGCAGGCCAAGCCGGACCCCGGGATCATCCAGGTCGCGCTCCGCAAGGCCGGCGTCGACGCCGACTCCGCGGTCATGGTGGGCGACGCGATGTGGGACGTCGAGTCGTCCGGCCGCGTCGGCGTGACCTGCATCGGCGTGATGACCGGTGGGATCGGCGGTGACGAACTCCGCGGTGCCGGTGCGGCCGAGGTGTACGACGACGCGGCAGCGGTGCTCGCCGCGTTCCGTGCCGGCGACGGCCCGATCGCGGCGTTGGCGGAGGCCGCGTGAGCGTCCGGGGCATCGACCACGTCGGCGTGACCGTGCCCGACGTCGAGGCCGCCACCGACTTCCTCGTCCGGGCCTTCGACGCCGAGGTGCTGTACGACACGCTGCGTGCCGACGAGCCGCCGAAGGAGGGGCCGGCGACCACCGGTCGTCTCGGCGTGCCCGGTACCGCTCGCGAGGTCCGGATCCGGATGCTCGCCCTGCCCGGCGGTCCGGGCATCGAGCTGTTCGCGTTCGACCACGTCGACCAGGACGACCCCGCGGTGCCGTCGGACCTGGGCTGGCAGCACCTCGCGCTGTACGTCGACGACCTCGACGCCACCCTCGAGCGGGTCGTCACCGCCGGGGCCACCGCGCCGGGGGAGCCGCGACCGCTGCCGGGCCCCGAGGCCGGAGACCGCAACCGGTTCGTCTACGTCCGCACGCCGTGGGGGAGCACCGTCGAACTCCTGACCTACCCGGACCCGCAGCCCTACGAGGAGCAGACGTCGCGCCGACGCTGGCATCCGTGACAGGATCGTCCGTCGTGATCACGATCGAACGCGTCGCGTGGGAGGACCCCCGAGGAGTGGCGCTCCGCGCCCGCATGGACGAGGAGATGCACGAGCGCTACGGCGCGTCGAACGGCGACGAGGACCCGGCGGTGACGGCCGAGCGTGGCCGGGCGCTCGCCGTGGACCCGGCGACGATCATCACCTCGCTGCTCGCGATCGACGAGGACGGCGAGGCCCTCGGGCACATCGCCGTCCGACGACTCGGCGACGAGGTCGAGCTGAAGCGCCTCATCGTGCTCGCCGCCGCGCGGGGCAAGGGTGCGGCGACCGCCCTGCTCGCCGAGGGGGAGCAGGTCGCACGGGAGCAGGGGGCGGAGCGGCTCATCCTGCAGACGGGCGACAAGCAGCCCGAGGCCGTGGCGCTCTACGAGAAGACCGGCTGGACGCGGATCCCGGTGTACGAGCCCTACGCCGCGACGATGCCGTGGTCGTTCTGCTTCGAGAAGGCGCTGTAACCCGACCTCTCGTTGCACTTTCAGGTACAGAGTGCAATTCTTGCTCGGTGAGCACCACCGAACGCACCCGCGCGCTGCGCCGACGCATGATCGTCGAAGCGCGCCGTTCGACGGTCGAGCACGGGCTGCACGGCTTCACGATCGAGCAGCTCTGCGAGACCGTCGGGGTGTCCCGGCGCACGTTCTTCAACCACTTCGCGTCGAAGGACGACGCCGTGCTCGGCATCGAGATCAACGCCGACGTCGAGGCGATCGACGAGTACGCCGCGGGCGGGATCGTCCCCGGCGACCTCGACCCGCTCGACTCGATCGTCGCGCTGGCGATCGACCAGTTCCACCGCGTCGGAATCGACCGTGCGGACGAAGCCCTTGTTCGCCGGGTGTTCGAGCGGGAGCCGGCGCTCGTCGCCCGGTTCCTCTCCGCGACCGACGTGCAGCTCGCCCGGATCACCGAGGCCCTGCGGCAGCGGTTCGGCTGGGGCGACCCCGCTGACCGACGTGCACGGCTGGTCACCGAGGCGGCGGCCGCACTGCTCAAGGTCACCGCCGAGACGTTCTTCGACGACGCCTTCGACGAAGCGACCGGGCCGCCGTTCGACGAGCTGCTCACCACGAACCTCCGCCTGCTGAGGGCGGCCATCACGACCGGACAGGACACCACTCCATGAGCGCCACCGCGCCGGGCACGACCAAGCGTGCTCGCCCAGGCTCCGACGGGCCGCTGCTCCTCACGCAGCGCCGGATCTGGATCATCTTCTCCGCGCTCATCGCGGGGATGCTGCTCTCCAGCCTCGACCAGACCATCGTCTCGACGGCGATGCCCACCATCGTCGGCGAACTCGGCGGCGTCGCGCACCAGGCGTGGCTGACGACCGGGTACCTCCTCGCCTCGACCATCGTGATGCCCGTCTACGGCAAGTTCGGTGACGTCCTCGGCCGCCGCAACCTGTTCCTCATCGCGATCGCCCTGTTCACCATCGCGTCGGCCGGGTGCGCCTTCGCCGGCGACTTCACGCAGCTCGTCGTGTTCCGTGCGATGCAGGGCCTCGGCGGTGGCGGCCTGATGATCCTGTCGCAGGCGATCATCGCCGACATCGTGCCGGCTTCCCAGCGTGGCAAGTACCTCGGCCCGCTCGGTGCGATCTTCGGCCTGTCGGCGATCGGCGGCCCGCTGCTCGGCGGCTTCTTCGTCGACCACCTCACGTGGAACTGGGCGTTCTACATCAACATCCCGGTCGGCATCGCGGCGTTCTTCGTCGCCTGGTTCGCGCTCACGCTGCCGAGCAAGAAGGCGACGAAGCGCATCGACGTGCTCGGCGTGCTGTTCATGTCCGCCGCGACGACGTGCCTCGTGTTCTTCTCGGAGTTCGGCGGGAGCAAGGACCACGGCTGGGGCGTCCCCGAGACCTGGGCCTGGTTCGCCGGTCTCGTCGTGTCGGCCGCGCTCCTCGTTCTCGTCGAGTCGCGTGCGGCGGACCCGGTCCTGCCGCTGTCGTTCTTCAAGAACCGGACCTTCCTGCTCGCGACCGGCATCGGCCTCGTGCTCGGCATCGGCATGTTCGCGGCGATCGGCTTCGTCCCGACGTTCCTGCAGATGGCGTCCGGCACCTCGGCCGCGGTCTCGGGTCTGCTGATGCTGCCGATGATGGTCGGCCTGATCGGTACCTCGATCGCGTCCGGCAACCTGATCACGAAGACCGGCCGCTACCGGATGTTCCCGATCGTCGGCACGATCCTCGTCGCCCTCGCGATGCTGGCCATGACCCAGCTCGCGGCGGACACCCCGATCTGGCTGATCTGCGCGTACCTGTTCGTCTTCGGTGCGGGCCTCGGCCTCATCATGCAGGTGGTCGTCCTCGTGGCGCAGAACGCCGTGCCCGCCGAGCAGGTGGGCACCGCGACGTCGACGAACAACTACTTCCGTGAGGTCGGCGCCTCCCTCGGTACCGCCGTGTTCGGAGCGCTCTTCACGGCCCGGCTCACGACGTCGCTCACCGACGTGTTCCGTGGTGCCGGTGGTTCGGCGACCGACGCGGCCTCGTCGGCGGGCAGCATCGACCCCGCGACCGTGGCGAAGCTGCCCGAGGCCGTGCAGGACGGCATCGTGAACGCGTACGCCGACTCCCTGGCGCCGGTGTTCTGGTACCTGCTGCCGTTCATCGCGGTGGCGTTCCTGCTCGCGCTGTTCCTGCCGCAGATCAAGCTCTCCGACACGGCCGGCATGGTCGCCCGCGGCGAGGCGGTCGGCGGTGACGAGGCCGACGAGCTCGAGCGCGCGCAACGCGCGGGCCACGCGGCCCCCGCGGCGGAGTCGGCGGAGCCCGCCGACCGGTAGGCAGTTCACGAGACTCGGCCTGGCGGACAGTTCTCGCGGGGTGCGGACCGGCGGATGTCCGCCCGGCCGAGTCTCGCCGTGGTCGTGACCACCAGCGGCCTGGAGGCGCGGGGCGGCCCCGCACCGCGCCTCCAGGCCGCCATCGCGCGCGCCCGCCGCGCGTGCCGAGACTCGGGCCTGCGGACACTTTTGGGGTGGTCCGGACGCGAAACTGTCCGCCCAGCCGAGTCTCGGCGCCGCGCGCCGCGCGCGCTCGCGGTGCGCTACGCGCCCGTGCTCGCGCGGCGCACGAGCCGCGCGGGCAGCACGGCGACCTCGGGCGCGGTGCCGTCGAGCGTCGCGAGCAGCCGCAGCGCCGCTGCGCGGCCGAGGTCCGCGCCCGGGAGCGCGACGCTCGTCAGGGCCGGCGCGGTGACCGAGGACGACGGCAGGTCGTCGAAGCCGGCGACCGCCAGCTCCCCGGGGACCGCGATGCCGAGCCGCCCGGCGACCCGGAGCACCCCGTACGCCAGGGTGTCGGCGGCCGCGACGACCGCCGTGACGTCGTCGTCCTGCCAGGCCTCGAGGACGTGCTCCGTCGCCGATGCCGCAGCGTCCACCGTGAGGTCGGCCCGGGCGGTGACCTCGGAGACCGCGATGCCGACCGCGGCGCACTCCTGCTCGAAGAGCTCCCGACGGACGCCGAACGTCGCCGCGCGAGAGGTCCCGTCGAGGTAGCCGACCCGCCGGTGCCCGCGCTCAAGCAGGTGCGCGACGAGTTCGTGCACGCCGGGGGAGAGGTCGTAGTTGACGGCCTCCTCGCCACCGGGGGCGTCGAGCAGCACCACGGGCACGGTGGCGGTCATGGCCTCGCCGGCGGCCGGGGCGTCGACGAGGATCCCCGCCGGCCGGAGTCGTTCGAAGCGACGGACGTCCGCGGCCACGGGCTGCGCGCCGCGTTCGGTCACGGAGAGCACGAGCTGGAAGCGGTCGCCGACGGTGTCCCGGACGCCACGGATGACCTCGGCGAAGAACGGGTTCGACAGGTCCGGGGCGATGAGGACGACGAGGTCGCCGGAGCCGCGCGCCAGTGAGCTCGCCGCGTGGTCGACCACGTAGCCGAGGGCATCGACGGCGTCGCGTACCCGGGTGGCGATCGGCTCGGAGACCCGTCCGCGCTCCTTGCCGTTCACGACGAGGGAGACGGTGGCGATGCTCGTGCCGGCGC
>Ga0153924_1000226_pt1 | contig 37583 bp, 27 predicted proteins | sample TSNJ008MetaG_FD_104709 | JGI IMG/M metagenome (GOLD analysis project Ga0153924, IMG submission 104709) | Attine ant fungus gardens microbial communities from New Jersey, USA - TSNJ008 MetaG | ecosystem: Host-associated > Fungi > Mycelium > Unclassified | place: USA: New Jersey, Wharton State...
ATTACCCGCTCTTCTCTCTCTGTAAAAGGAAATCCTTTTCCAGCAATTTGACCGGTTTCTTTATCCACATAAAAATTCCGGTTTGGCAATGTAATCTTAAATGCATTGTCCGTCACGTCAAATTGCGGCCTCTCCGTATACCCCTCATAACTCTCCATAATTTTGGGAATCCCGGTCCCATATGCCTCAATTAACTTCAAGCGGTAGAAAATATTCGCCAGATTCTGATTTCGTAAAATGGACACACCCAGTAAAATATCTTCCAGGGTCATCCCTTTTACTAATCCGCCTATAGTCACAAATTCAATCCTGTCATCAAATATACGAATCAAGGTGCCGGCAATGAATGAATAATCCCGATGTATGATTGCATTTAACAGGGCTTCCCGCAGTGCCTCTTCCGGATAATCTTTACGGTCTATTCTTTCCAGACCGCAAAACTCAGCTCTGGTACGATTGTAATGTCCCATATATTCATAAACGTCTTCTACCTGTCCCAGCAAAGAATCCGTAAATTCTTTTCTCTCTTTAAAAACGGCCTTTTTACTTCCTTCAAATACCGCAAGCTTGATTGTATGCTGACACTGCTCCGATAATAATAACGCTAAATTTGTATATGTCCCATCCATTCCCACCAGACCCAGTGAAACCTTCTGTTTCTCTCCAAAAGCCACCTTCCTTTTCTTAAAATAAGCTGCTGTCTTTCCAAAAGTAAGCTGCTGTTCCAGAGATCTTGCGGTTTCATAACAATCTCCGCTTGTTTCCTTAATCATATTGCGAATTACCGTCTCCGTAGCTGGGACTGTAGATACTCCCTGTCTGACATATACTCCTTCCGGACGCAATCCTTTCTTCCCGATGTAGTACGGACGCGCTGTCCCTCTTTGCACTGTAACGGCAACTACATTTCCCATGCGTTCAGGGATTGTGACCAGCCTTGAGGATTATGCCTTAACCGCACTGTTGTTTCAGTTCCCATGCGTTCAGGGATTGTGACTGCGGCGGTGGAACGAGGATTACACCCGGATGTCGTTTCAGTTCCCATGCGTTCAGGGATTGTGACACAAAAAGGTGCTACCGATAGACGGTTAGCCCAAGTTTCAGTTCCCATGCGTTCAGGGATTGTGACGGCCGCCGATCAACTTAGGGTGAATGTCCAAGTTGTTTCAGTTCCCATGCGTTCAGGGATTGTGACGGATGCGCTGATAAAGGGATGCGTGGACAACGACGTTTCAGTTCCCATGCGTTCAGGGATTGTGACCCACAAGACAGAGGCACGCGCGCTTCACTAACCGTTTCAGTTCCCATGCGTTCAGGGATTGTGACCATATCAACCGCGTACAATACGGCCCGTTTCATCGCGTTTCAGTTCCCATGCGTTCAGGGATTGTGACATAACCTGGTAGAGATAACCCGTAAAGGTGTAACGTTTCAGTTCCCATGCGTTCAGGGATTGTGACAGCATCTGTCCGAAATGCGGAAGAAAGCTCCAGGCGTTTCAGTTCCCATGCGTTCAGGGATTGTGACTTTGTGAGGATGGCTACCTTGTGTCTTTATTATGTTTCAGTTCCCATGCGTTCAGGGATTGTGACTAAATTATGGTTATATGTTTTGACTGTCTGCATTGTTTCAGTTCCCATGCGTTCAGGGATTGTGACTGTTTGGGAGGGGTTATCGTGAAGCTTATCATGGTTTCAGTTCCCATGCGTTCAGGGATTGTGACGGAACATACAATGGCAAGCAGCAAAAAGCCAGAGTTTCAGTTCCCATGCGTTCAGGGATTGTGACGTTACGCCCCTTAGTATTCCAATCGCGGCTATTAAGTTTCAGTTCCCATGCGTTCAGGGATTGTGACGGCAGGCATTGGCAAATGCCTTATACTGCGGCTTCGCAGCCCCTAAAGTGCGAACCCACTTTTTCATGTTCTGCAAAGCCTTTGTTTTCGTTTTAAATTCACATGTTTACTACACCTTCGCACCTGTTAATTATACTTGAATTTCATCAGTTTTTCAATAGCTTTTATCGTATTCCGGTCATGCGCTTCTATTAAACAAATTCTATCTGATAAATTCTTGAAGTGCACTATGTTTTTGCTCCTGATACAATCTATTCCAAATTCAATATTCCACGTCCCAACCCACTTTTCAGGGTCTGAATTAATGGTTACAGGTTTAAACTTAATAATCATCTGATGTTTGTCAAAGATCTTTTGTACTGCCTGAGTCACCGCATTTTGACGTTTCATATCATATGCCAGTAATCCCCTGATCCGATTTATCAATTCTTCTATACTCCGCTGATAAACTACACTTCCTCCCTTACTCTGTGATTTTTGTGTAAAATGATTAAAATGTGCTACTGCATTTCGTACATGAAATGTTTTCCAAAAATCCGTTGATTCCTGATCTTCCCTACAGTATAATGACTTCAGTAACTTTTCATTATCTTTTAGGTTCTTGTTCATTTTAGCGACCACGCCACCTTTATCTTTAAGAAAAATCTTTTCTACGCGATCTTCAATAAGACCCCGACTCTCCAGTCCCGTCAGCAGGAATAGCATGTCTCTTTCCCAATCCTCCGCAAAAGAAGCGAGCCTTCCCAAAAGCTCTGTATGCAGCTGGTATATTTCATACATATTCTCAAAGGTTATTCTTTTTTTAAGAACGTTATATTCATGTGTTTTACGCAAAAGTTTCTTATATTCCTGAATCTGTCCGCTATTATACCTTCCAATAAGACTCTCATGTAAATCTTGAAGTCTTTTTTGGTCTTCTCCTATCCTGGTGAACTGCCTCCCATTTTCCTTGGAGTTTGCTTTCTTGTACTCCACATAATCCGTTTTTTTTACCCGATAACAATCTCGTAAAACATCACTGTACAGTGCTATTACTCCGGTGCCACCCATGTAAGCGATATTTCTATGCAAAACAGAATGTTCCTGATCGGATTGATAATACAGGTCTGCATAATCTTTTATCTCACCTTCAATAAACGTCTCAGAAAGCATTTCGATTGCTCTGCTATACGCCTCCGTATTCATTAGCGGCCTTTTAGTGAACGCTACGAGGGCAATCAGTTCCTCAATTTCCCTATTCAAATTCAGAGCTTTATCGTCTTGCATAAAACCACTTTTTACCGATGCACTGCAACGAATAAATTGGTGAAGCAACTGATTAAGTCCCCTTTGATCCAGCAACTTAAGAAATGGATACATAGCCAGCTGTGTTGGGCTTCCATTTTTGATATTGGTCTTCATCTCAAGATCTTCAAGCAATTTTTTTAACCGTTGTTCCCGATCTTCATTTGTCTTTATTTCCTGATACCTTGGCTGCAGCAAATCCTCTCTGCATTCGTTCAATTTGGAATTCAAAAAACTCCCAAAGGAAAAGGCAAAGATATCTTGTATAAACTTAGTATAATAGCGTTTCTTCTTATCTTCCGGAACACCTGCCTTCGAATCTTCCTTCTCTTTATTAGATTGGTCTCGTTGCAGTTCACTCATATATTCTAATAAAGATTTATTTTGAAACTCCGGCATTCCTTGATAGCGGTACTTTGAAAAATTTATATACTTTGTTTCCGGATCCTCTCTCTGGCTTTGCAAAGATCGCTCTTGATTCCATTCCACTGTTTCATTTATAAAATCTGTCACTAATGCATTATTTTTTTCTACTGCCGGGAGAAAACCATGATAGTAAATCAATTGAATGAAATTTCTATATGCCAGCGTTGCCAGCTTCGCTTCAGGATCCTTTCGTTCTTCCATATACCACTTCAGACTACCACTTTTTTGATCCGCTTTATACAGATTTACTCCTTTACCAAATACCTTCTGAAAAGACGGCACCATGGGTACCTGCGAAGCGTATAACTGAAAATTCAGGTTACAATCCTTGAATACCTTTTGAAGTAAATCCAAAGGATAATACTCGGCAAGGCTCATACTTCTTATCTGTTCCAAAAAACAATTCTCTATGTTATCAATATCTCGGCGCAAAAATTCACTTGCTTTCGGGTATTTTGGTCCTTGAGTTTCCTGATAAACGACATCTTTTTGATAATGAATTATGCTATGCCGAAGATCTGTTACGCTGCAATTAATCTCTTGTAATACCTTCAGTATCTCCTCTGGATTTTTGTCTTCCTCTTCAAGGGGATAGGATACCGACATTTTGTCAAACAAAAGCTCAAATTTTTCAGGCTCCTCTTTTATGCCGTGCATAAACCTGTGAATATAATTATTCTTTATGGGGTCATCATAACAAAAACGAGAAAAATCAGCCTTTCTTAATTCCTCAATAATATCTCCGGCAATACAATCTTCATCATACTTTACTTGATATAACATCTTCGGATTTTCGCCGCCATACTGAAAAAAATAATTGAGTTTATTGACAGACCACACGACCGAGAGGAACAGCTGTTTTTTAAATGTCTCTCTTACCTGTATTTCTTGCATCCCCTCAGAGTTCAGCTTTTCCTCTTGCCATGTATGATTCTCTTTATCATGAAAATAATAGGATAACTTTCCGTATTGAATCAACCCGGCTGTCAATTGATTTACGATTTGCCTCCATACTTGTTGGAACACATATTTATCAGAGTAATAGTATTTGACATTTTTCTCAGATGCAAGGCTGTTAAGTTTTTCACTGTCACCTCCTGAACTTAACCCTTTCTTACCTGTTACCGGAAAGTATTTACGGAAATGATCTCTTATTTCATCTAAAAAAAGCGAATGCGCATCATCTTTATTCTTTATAACATCACTGTTTGCCTTCTCCTTATTATAAAGCTTTACCGCAGAATAAATTTTCTTTGCCAGCACACGCGGTTTTCTTTCCGCTGCTGAAAAGTGTTCTTCACAGATCAAATCAAGCCGTTTCTTCAATACCTCATATTGATACCATGTTTTGTACTTTTCAAATTTATTCTTATCTACACCATCTTCTTCAAGCAGCGAAAATAGCCGGCTCATTTTATCAGTGGCTGGCTCCAATTTCCCATTCGTTAGTTTAAACGGGATCTTATTGTTCATAAACGAATCTAATAACGACTTTTTCTTATGTCTCTTCAGCTTAAGGATTTGTTTTTTGATCTGCACTAATGCTTCACTAATTTCAGCTCCGTTTCCATATTCGACTAATAGATTTCCAAGTGAAGTATTTTCCTCTGTGCAATAGTTTATCATTCGTCCATATGCTGAAAGATATTTCTGTACATTTTCTTTTTTACACTGTTCCCTTTTAAGTTCGGACAAAGATATTTCTTTATTTTCCCTTATCAGCGAATCTACAAACACGGAATAGGGATTCGATGAACCCAGACTGGTACCATATGCTAAAATTCTTCCTTTTAACGATTTGTTTATGTCCAGTCTTTTAATGGTTTCAGAAGTCCATATTGTTTTACTTTTCGGATCCCTTAAACCACCTTCTTTCACATCCCGATAAAATTCTAGTTTTCCGTTTTTTGTGTTCTTCGTAATTTTCATATGCATCTTCCTCTTTAGTAAAATAATTTATTTTTCAACTATTTTCATACCTACATAATATTTGATATATACAAGTTCTGTAATCCTTTGTTTGATTTCTAAATTTGTAATAATCCAAATTGATATCTTAACCATATATTACCATTATTGTCATTAAAACAAAAGCACTTTTATAATACAATACAAAACTGTTAAATTCTCTCCTTCTTTACAATAATATACAATATTTGTGATCTTGAACCTACAATGAGTATAATAATTTATTAATATAAAATTTATGGTTGTGAAATTACAATAAGTATGATAATGTATTAATACAAAAAACAAAGGAGCTCTACAATGTTAAGAAGATTATTATGCTTACTTGTATTACTTTCAATGACCTTGATGGTTACAGCATGTGGGCAGAAAACAGAAAGTAATGCAACTGAGTCAACCACCATGGAAAATAGCGCAGAAAATGTGACGGGTTTGTTTTCAAATAGTGAACCTTATGTGACATTTGGTCATGTGAATTTAAAAATTAAGACAGATTTTCCGCATATGGACAGACTTGGATCAAGTTATACGCGCGGAACAATGGTATATCCACATGGATATTCACTTCAAGATACTGATTTTTATGATTATTATCAAATATCTATTGAAACACTGCTTGATGGTACAGCGGACCTGGCTGCACTCCCCTTAGCAATCTCACAGGAAAAGGCAGATTCATTAGCTGTTTTTTCCAAAGATCATCTTTTTAGTGATGAAACATCAGACGGTCTGCACGACCTTACGGGACTAAGCCGAACGCAAGAGGTAAGGGTGGGAGCATATGATACAATATACTTTGAAGTAGATCCTACAGGTGAAGAAGTCATATTGGAATCTGGCCTTAGACAGAAGGATACTAAAACAATCATTGGCTACTCATTTGTGTATGAGGAACAACCCATATGTGTTAGTATGACATATAATGAACACAAAAATTATGAAAAGGAAGAACTCCAGGAATATCTTCATTATGTAATTCTGTCTTTAGCTCACTATACCGGTGAGGGGTTCTTTGAACTGAATCCGGATAATCATTTAAATGTTTTTTATAATAACTCTGTTGGAGCTATTACTACAAACGAACAAGGTGAATGGGCCAGCCTATTTACAATATTTGGATTCTTGGGTGGATCACAATCTCCCTCTTGCCAGCTAAATCGAGGAATGACTGATGGTGATTTTTTCTATCCGCATGAGATTGCCGGAGAAATGGTGGGGGAATTATTACTAGATGAGACGGTTACATATGATGGGATCCTGCCTTTGATTTTACAGGATCCGGCGTTGCGTAGTAAAATCGGTTTTTGGGAAAATACGAAACCAGCACCAACAATTATACAAGAATCCGATGCGACTATATGCGGTGTCCAAATGAAGCGTTATGAAGTGACCGTTGCGACAGAGACAAACCCATTATATGAGTTCTTTGTTGCTTATACTTTTATTTATGACGGAACACCTTATTTTTGGAAAACGGATAGTAATACCAGATCTTTGTACGAATTTACAGAACAGGAAGTCTCTTACGAAATGGATTTAATTCGTCTGCAGGCAGACACAATGATTCGAACGTTGCAATTACGTGAGTAAAAATCATTGTTAATTCTTCTAAGCAGCCTTCTGTATCGCATTAGCAGTTTTTGCTCACATTTTCCGCCGGAATACATAAAATAAAGCAAATCATACCCTTTTCTGGAAAGGAGAATATAATTTTGAACTATTCCCCTGACTATTACATGCGCCGCAGGAATGAGGACTGCGACTGCAGCCAAGACACCCCTCCTGCGATGGCGCGTGAGAATGCTAATAATCGCGGCATGGGCAGAATGCCCCGTAACATGAACGTATCTCCTATGGCAGAAGCTGCCAAGGCCAGATGCAGTTTCAATCGCCAGGCAAATACACGAGAAGAACTGGATGCATTTCCCCCCGGCATGGCTTATGTTCCCTGGCAAGTCTGGCAGGATCTGTATGATCCCGAAGAAGGCCTTCCGATCGGCACCATCTTTCGTGAACTGGATTATCCCTGGGAAGTAGGGAGGTGCAAAAGATGAGAAATCAGCACAATACCCGTGAAGCCCTGATGCAAAAGATCTATACCTACGGTTTTGCTATGTATGAAGCCTGCCTCTTTCTGGATACTCATCCTTGTGACATCGAAGCCAGAGCCTACTATTCCAGCATGCGTGATGCCTATAAGGAAGCCGCCGATCAGTATAAAATGGAATTTGGTCCGCTGCATATCAGTGATGTGGACGCATCCACTTACTGGACCTGGCTTGACGATCCGTGGCCCTGGGAAGGAGGTAGTTGCTAAATGTGGAATTACGAGAAAAGACTGCAATACCCAATAAATATCAAGGAATCCAATCCTAAAATTGCGCAGTTTATTATGAGTCAGTACGGCGGCCCCGATGGCGAAATTGGCGCTTCGATGCGCTACCTGTCCCAGCGCTACTCCATGCCTTTTAAGATAGCCAAGGGCCTCTTGACGGATATCGGTAGTGAGGGATCGGAAATGTTCCGTTCCCCACTACCCCTTTTTTGGTACCTTTGCAATCGCATAATTCCACTTAAACGGCAGCCGGTTTAAGACAACATCAATATGATCTCTGTCATGAACAATTATCCGGTCTAAAATGTTACGATAAAATTCATCATCATAGGTCATGCCGATTATCATCTCGCTTAATGCACCCTCAATATCGCCGATTAAGGTTTGCTGCTCCTGACGGATCCTCTCCTGTTGTTCTGCGTTTTCAATCAAGCTCTTGATCTCGGCTATTTCCTCCTCGCATTTATCCCGTGCGGCGATAAACTGCTCCTTGGTAATATCGCTGCCCATATAGAGGTCAATAAGGCGGGTTCGCTTTTCTTCTGCCTGACCAATTTTCGCTTCCAGCCCGGCGGTATCTACTACGCCGGAATCCTCTTTAACAACGCCGGCTATCGCATGAAACAGATTTGAAAAGATCCTGTCCTTTTCGTAAACCAGGCTGTCACACACCATACGCATGATCTGAAGCGCATCCTCGTTCCGTATGCTTTCCGCAACACATCCCACCGGATTGCCCGCCTTATCCAGATGACGGTTTCCGTGCTTCGCGGCTTCAAAGCATTGCCACGATTTATACTGGCTGCCGTCCTTCCTTTTTTTATACCGCGCCACATAGCTTGCCCCGCAGCGTCCGCATTTGATCTTACCGGAAAAGGCATAACGGTTGGAGTGTTTTGCCTTGCCCACCTGCGAAACCGCACGGCTTTCTAAAATCTCGTTTGCCCGGTCGAACATCGCACGGCTGATAATCGGCTCATGGTGGTCTTTATGTATCACAAATTCTTCTTCCCCTTTATTGTACTTCTTTTCGTGCGAAAGATAATCGGGTGTAAAGGTCTTTTTCTGGACAAGGTCACCGCAGTATTTTTCGTTGCGGATAACACGCAAAATGACGGTATTCGACCACTGTTTCATATGGGTACTGGTGGGAATTCCCGCTTCCCGAAGCTCACGGGCAATCACATACGTCCCTTTGCCCTCATTCACAAACTTATGAAAGATCAGCCGGACAATTTTCGCGCCTTCCTCGTTTATAAATAGCTGTCCGTCCCGGACATCATACCCCAGCATATCCCGCCCGAAAACAACGCCCTGCTCCATCCGGCGTTTCTGTCCCCATTTCACGCGCTCAGAGGTCTTGCGGCTTTCTTCCTGCGCGATGGACGACATAATTGTTAAGCGGAGCTCTGCGTCCGGGTCAAGGGTATTAATGTTATCATTCAAAAAGATGACGCCGACACCGCGCTTCTTCAAGTCACGGGTGTAGTAAATGCTATCCAGCGTATTTCTGGCAAAACGGGAAATTTCTTTCGTAATTATCAAATTAATCGCTCCGTTTTTTGCGCTTGCAATCATGCGGTTAAATGCTTTGCGCTTTTTTGTGTTGGTACCGGAAATACCCTCGTCGGCAAAAATCTCATATAATTCCCAATCCGGCATACGTTCGATATACTCCTTAAAATACCGCTGCTGGCTTTCAAAGGAATTCGCCTGGTCGTCTTTGTCTGTAGAAACACGACAATATGCGCCGACTTTATAAATTTTCTGCTCTGCATATATTCTTTCTTCTATCCCTTTATTTTGATTTAATTTTTCATATTGGTTCATAATACCCCTTTCTATGCAAAAAGCCAAGCGTTCCGCTTGGCAGTGGTTATTTCCTGTAATGCTGGTTTTCCAGTTCCTCCATAACGCGCTCCATTTGTGAGGCGTTTAATCGTTCTCTTTGCACAAGCGATAATAACATGGCCTTTTGAAGTTGAAGTAAAAAATCCGCGTTTTTTACCGGGTCAATTTTCGGAATCGGCTCACCAACATACGAAAACTCACGCTCTTTCCTCAGATCACACCACCCCTTTGCGACAGAGCCTCCTTCTTAATGGTATGAAGATAGAATTTGTCCTTATGTCAGAATGCGGAGGATCCGCAGAGACCACTCTTTATTATTCCTCGTAGACATTCGCAAGCTCATCCCGTTCACAATAAACGACGTATCTTTGATAATTATGTCTGAATGGATGGCATGTGATAAGGGTTACTAAATCTCTTCCGTCCTGTATTAAAATTTCCTCTATATCATTTGGTGAAATTACTTTTATTTCTGTTACCCGATAGGTTAATGTTTCCCAGAAATTGGTTACGAACACTTCGCCACCAATCACTAATCTTTCAATCTCCTGAAACATATAGGCACCTTGATACCCTCTGTGCGCGGCAATAACGGAATTTATATTTTCTCCGCCTACGGGCAGACTTGTGTTAGAAAGATGCGCGGCACCTTTCTTCATATTTTCTTTCGTTGCACCCAAATAAAGCGGAAGCTTTATATCCATAGCGGGAATTTCAATATATCCCATCATGTTTTCATCAAATCCCCACTGACTTAAATCAAAGCTTGCCTGTTCATAAGAGAAGGGGTCGGTAAGGCCCTCCTGATGGTTCTCATAGATATTATTGTTATATTCCTGCATTAAAAGATACAGGTCATATAAATCCATTTGTTCGTACTGCTGTATACTGGTTCTTATTAAATTCTCGGCTCTTATATCATACAGCTTTCGTTCGACATGCGGATATAGCGTAACAGCGATCCCAGTTATAAACAATATAGCGGCTATTATTAAAATGACTTTTCTTCTCAATTCTCTATCCCCACAGCCGGATTATTGTTTCTTATAAAGCTGTTTTCGCTTTACAATGATTGTAATGGTGATAAGGATAAGCATGATTCCGGAAGTGATAATCACCGCAAGCATTAACATCCTGTCCGCACTTGACTGCGTTTCCGCAATACTTTCTTTTGTTTCAGGAACATAGTTTACTCTTGTGCCTCGCAGCAGCAGACGGTGTGAGTTTACGCCATAAGGCGTACATGTAAGCAGTGTACAATAATCTTCTCCGCTTACCGGCTTTAAATCTGTGGTTTGTTCTGGCTCTATTACCCTTATTTCGTCCACTTCGTAGGCCAGAACCTCGTCTAATATATACATATAAAACAAATCCTCTTCCTGCAGCACGGTTAAATCCGTAAACAGCTTTGCGCTGGAGAGCCCTGTATGGCCTGTGAGGACGGAATGGGTGCCCTCGCCGCCGATCGGCAGAGTGGAGCCTTCCAAGTGTCCCACTCCTTTTTTTAACACTTCTTCGCTTGTTCCATGGTATATCGGCAGCTTAATAGATATTTTCGGAATCTCTATATATCCCATCATACCGCCTATATTCAGTATTTCATAATAGTCATCCTGCATGACGATACCGGAACCCGGGATAAACGGGTCACGGACGGGAGCGCCCAGTAAGCTCTCATTATATTCCTGTGCTTTTTGCCTTTCAGCGCTCAGGAATTCCTCATCTTTTTCCGCAATGGCTTCGTCATACGAATCGATGGCATAAGAGCCGTTTTTCTCGGCAATGTAATTACTGACAGAGGGATATGCAAGCAAACCTACCCCCAGCAAAAATATGACTATGATCAAAACGGTTCTCTTCATTCCGGTCTCCTTATATAAAGAGGGAAGGAGTTTAGCCTTCCCTCTCGATACATTTTTGCAATTATATCTGGTGTACTGTACCGTATACCAGTGTCCATTAGTTTGTTTTAGAGGTTTTCTTCCTGCTTAAAATCACTAAGATTACCGCAACACCCACCAGGGCAATACCGGCAACGGTGAACAGAAGAGTTCCCGTGCCGCCTGTTACCGGCAGTATGAATTCGGTTGTGTTTACAACAGTTTTTCTTATCGTATAAACGTTTTCTTCGGTAGCTGTATTATCAAAGGCTATCTGGATCGGGTCGCCTAAGAGGTTATATCCATCAGGCGCCGCTGTCTCAATGATCCAATAGCTGTTATATGATACCGGATCTCCGTCAATATAATCAGCCAAACCTTCGAATATGGCTATGCCGTCTGGATTCGACGATGTAACTTCCCATGTATTTGCAGTAACATAGCCTGTTTCACCAACGTCAACAATGTTTCCAGCACTGTCCTTCTTCAGGTAGTTACCAGCTTTTGCGTTTACTTCACTGCTTGCAATTTGGAATTTTGCGCCTGGCAGCGCGGTCGTCCCATTTTCCTCGACTTTGGAGATTTCAATTTGACCTGTATGGGTTTTTCCTGCAGTTGATGTCGTTTCAGAAGTATGGTCATACTGGTTTGTAAGGGTTAATGTCGCTGTATTTTCAACAGTATGGGTGGAATGATTTGTATTAAGAATTTCTGCGTTTACATTTGCCTTAAACGTAATTTTAACTGCGGTTGCACCGTCAAGTTTAGTACGGCCTTCTGCTGTAAAAGCAATTTCTAATTTACCGCTGTCATATGTAACAGTATAAGCAGGGGTAGAGCCTTCTGCCGTTAATGGATCATCATCATTGGAGCCGCCGATTATTTTTACGGTCACGGAGCCCGTCTTATAGGTCAAAGCCGCATCCAAAATATCGGTAACCGTGTATTTTTTTGCATCTATAATATCCGCCGGAACGGATGGAGTAATCGTATAGGTTACTTCATCACCCACCGAGACGGAGGTTTTATCCACGGATTTTCCGATCGTAACCGACTGGTTTTTGGGATATACATGAACCTCGTCGAGCCAGCCGCTACCTGCCGGGTTTGTCATGGGTACTGCAACCACAAAAGGATTGACTGTGGAATCGAATGAAACAGCCGCGCCCCCAATTTTAGGGGTAGATGCGCTCAGGTTTTCCACTACGAAATAGTATCCGCGAGCCAACTTGCTATAGGTCAATACACCTTTTGCTCCTGTAGTGCCAGGGCTGGTTTGTTTGGTTAGGTTATAGTATGTCGCTTTGCCTCCATGAGTTATCTCCAGATAAGGTAAAGCTTTGATGTCTGTCGGGGGATTTCCTGTTGTGACCAGCCTGTATGCAGCGCCGGTGCCGCCTATCGGTATAGCCTGACCCTCTGCTACAGTGATTTTGTACACATCAAAGGCAATGCCTTCTACCGCTTGCGCGTCAGCGGGAATATCTGTGGCTACCACCCCTTGTGTTGACGCTAAAGCGTCATCCAAATCCTCCAGGGCATACTTATGGATGATCAGGTCGCCCGTGTTCGGGGCTAACGGGTCGTCTGTTGCTGTTGCAAACGCTGTCATGCTGAACGTAAACAACATGACCATTGCAAATAAAAGCGAAATTACTCTCTTTTTCAACGCTTTTGACTCCTTTTTTAATTTTTATTATTACTCAGCAGTTTACTGCTGAAATAACCTAAATCCATGCCTATTTACGGCGTTTCTTAAAAGACCATACGGCCAGCAGTACCGCTGTCCCAATCAAGATCACGCCGGCTATGGTGAATAGCAAGGTTCCGCTCCCACCCAAAAGCGGGATGTCTGTATTCCTGTAATTCAGCAGGTAATATACCTTTTCTCCATCCGTGCTTTCTGTATAATAGAAAGCCGGGGACGGGTCACCTTTCAACTGTGGGTCGCTTATCGTTCCTGTTGGGTACGCCGTATACTGCCACTGCCCTTGAGGAAGCTGGTATCCCTCGTATGTTTCTGTCTCCACAAGCTGATATGTACCTGCCACAGCCGGAAGTGATACAAGGCCGTCCTCACCGCTTACGAATGTCCCCACAAGCACCCAGGCCTCCGTACCGACCGTAGATTCGGTTACCAGATCCGGCGCGCTGCCGGTCCCTGCCCATTCATAAAGCGCAAACTCCACCCCCGCCATGGAATCTTTATTCTCATCTACCTTATAGAATTCAAAAACGATCTGGTGGTACAAGAATATATCTGTATCTGCAAACACGTAGTCCAGCGCAACGGTTGTATCCGTCCGAGGAACTGCTGTATTATTTGTAACCTTTGCATCAGCTGTATCCTCTGCCTTCCACGACATAAGCGCATAACCTGCCGGTATGGCTACAATGTCGGAAAGGGTGAAAGGGTCACCGTTCCTTATATATTTTGTCATGGAATACGGGGGATCAAACGAAATGCCCTTTTTGTCACAGAATGTTATTACGATTTTATACTGCGTTCTATTAATATCATAATGGTTTAAGGCGTGAAGATAGTTCGTTTGAGTGTTGGTGTCTGTCGTATTTTTCACTGTGCTTAGAAAATCCGCTATCGTTTTGGCTGTCGGGGGTTCATATTTGTTCAGTGCTGCATTGTCGCGGAATACTACCGTCGCGTCGATATACAGGTTATCATAATACCCGGGGACATTCTCAGCATACACACTGGTTGTAAAAATCCCGCCGCCGCCGTTTGCTGCGTAATTACTGGTAAAAGTCGTGTTTTTTATGTTAAGCTCTGCGGGGGCGACTACATAAATTCCGCCGCCATGATTAAGACCCCAGTTACCATCCGAATAGGTTCTATTATTGCTGATTGTCGTGTTATCTATTGTTAATTTCCCGCTTCCATCCTTAAAAGAGATTCCGCCACCGGCGTTTGCGGCCGTGTTGGCGGTAATGACACCGTTGGATACCGTTGCGGGTCTGTAAGCAAAAAGGAGGATGCCCCCGCCCTCGTATGCGGTGTTGTTACGAATCTCGCCGCCCGTCATGGTAAAGGTATCGGTGTCGCTGCTTCCCCATTCAGGGTTTTCCTGATGAAAATATACTCCACCGCCGCTTCCCAGTGCCGTATTACCACTGATGGTACCGCTATACATAACAAACGTGGCGCCGGGGTCACAATATACACCGCCGCCGTTACCGCCCATATAGTATGGGGCGCCGGAATTCTCCGCCGTGTTACCTTCGATCGTTGCGCCATTGATCGTAAGGGTAATGCCGTCGCCCGAATAAGGCGTGTCCGTCCCCACGCCACCGCCGATACCGCCAAGACTTCCAAGGGTTTTAGCAGTGTTCCCTGTTATTTTTATGTTGCCGACGGTAAATCCTACTTTTTTCTCCCACTCAGAGTTATTGAAAAAACCTATTCCGCCACCGATGATCGCCGTGTTATTGCTGATTTCTCCGCCGGTAAAGGTTATCTCCAACGGGTAAGTGTCGTTCCAAAACGCTTTATTCTGGATATAAAAAGCGATGCCGCCGCCATGACCATAAACAGCCGTATCGTCGCCGTCGCCCACCAGCGTGCCTGTCACGACGTTGCCGCTGATGATGCCGCCGGTCATCGAAAAGCCAGTGCCGCCGGCCGCTTCGTAATAAACATACACGCCGCCGCCGGAGTTATTCGCCTTATTACCAGCGTCTGCGCCTCCTATTGTGCCGCTGTTCATCAAAAACGTGCACGTATTTCCAACAAACACGCCCCCACCGGATGCAGTTGCCGTATTCCCGCTGATAGCAGCATTGCCGCCCATGGAGAAAGTGCTACTACTTCCGCTTTCATCCCAAATGTCCTTTCTCCATAGATTCACTCCACCGCCATCGACAGCCCAATTTCCTGCAATTGTGCCGCCGGTCATGGTAAACTCGCTGTCCATTAGCTGCACCCCGCCGCCGCCGGAGTGGGTTGTATTGCCGCCGCTAGCAGTTGTGCTTCCGATTAAGCCGCCGCTCATGACAAGAGCGCCGTTCTCTATTTGTATGCCGCCGCCGGAGTGGACTGTCGCAGTATTGCCGCTGATAATCGTACTGGCAGCACTGCCGGACAGGATAATTGCGCTTTGACGCGATGGATACTGGTCCGAAATTATCGCATTCACACCGCCGCCAGCTTTGGCTGTATTGCCGCTGATGGTGCCGCCGCTCATTTCAAGCGTGCTGCTATTTAACTGCACGCCGCCGCCGTAGCCGGCTGTATTGCCGCTGATGGCGCCACCACTCATTTTAAGTGTGCTGTTTGTTAAGCTTATACCGCCGCCGCTCCCAGTAGCCGCGTTATTGGTAATTTCGCTGCCGGTCTTCATGGTAAACGTGCAGTTTAATAAAGCGCCGCCGCCAAAGCATTTATTCGCAAGATTATTAAAGTTTTGTATTTTGGAACCAGACTCCATTGTAAGGGTTCCATCCTGTAAATCTACACCCACTTGCGTATTGCCTGTTAAACCGGAGCCGTCTATTATAATATTCTGCAACGTCAGCGTGCAGCCTTTGCTATTAAAGTCAATAAGCGCCCTGCGGGGAAAGGAACCGGCGGATATGGTACAAGGGTTTCTTGTGTCCGCGGAGATAATTTTAATGCTTACGCCGCCTCTATTGATGCTTAAATTATCCCAGTCTATGGTGGTGGTATAATTCGTCCGAACAGTAATTTCAAATTCTGTATCCAGAGCCCACTCTGACGCACTATTAATACACCATGCTATACTACTCAGACTTTCTTGTCCCCATCCAAACGAATTGTTTTCGCTTGTTAGCCAAAAAGGATAATCATCCATCGTCTCAACCTCCGGCAAAATACACATGCCGGCGTCGATACCGGCGGCGACGCTATCCTCGGCTATCTTGATTGGGTCGGTGTAAGCATACAGATAATCATCCGCCCTGGCACCATATTCCATCGCAAATTTATTATTGGCAGTTCTATTAATAGGCAGCAGGTACTCCGTACCATCCATAGTCCCGTCTACACCGACGGCATATATACCTGGTTCAAGGTTTGTAAATTCGTATTTGCCGTCCGCATCCGTTTGGGTTACAGCGACCGCATTGTCCCTGTCCTCTGCTTTATACAGATTTACGGTATATCCGGAAAGAGCCGGTTCCTCGTCTTGCCGTATACCGTCACCACTGTATATGCCGTTGGAATCATCCTCAAACATATCCAGCCATAACATTCCGCTGATACTATTTGTATATGTAAGCGTTTCAAACGTTTCCTCTTCAGCGAAAACGGAAAATCCCATCGGAACAATACAGCACATAAGAATAGAAGCCAGAAGCACACACAACAACATTTTGCTGCTTTTCAGTTGTTTTTTACTTCGCATAAACTTTTATCTCCAATTCTATTAATAGTCTCTCGGAATCTTTAACCCTTGATTTATAAGGGGTTTAGGTTCTTTTATGTATTTATCCTCAACAATTTTATTGCCCAAGCTCTACCCTACACTCAGTATAGCTCGATGATCCAAACGGAGTTTTATATTCCATATTTTACTAATTTTCCATGACCCATTTTACTACAAATACGTACACTTTGAAATAGGAAATTTTAATTTTTTAAAAATATTTGGAAGGCGGCCTGCTCACGCACTAAGCCGGCCTGAAATAGCCTGCTAAGAAAATACGTAAGAAAGTCACTGAAATTGTTGCACAGGGATATCGTAAAATCAATCTATGGATATAGTAAAATCTTCTACCAAAGATCCTAAATAAATGTTATTATATATAGAACAAGAATTGTATGAGCATATGACAGGCCGAATCAATAACTTTTTCTAATCCACTTTGAAAGATAAAAAGAGCCGGAGGTTATATAAATGAGCCAACTTAGACAATCGGAATCACCGCAGAGAAAGAATAAAATCGCAAGGCAATTTCGCTATACCAATTTAATCCTGCTCGTTTTAATTCTGAGTTTGGTAACATGGGTGATAACGGTTATGCTTATAGGCATCACTGACGACGTGTCCAGGGATTATGTCCGTTTCTATTCGGAAAAGACTATGGAAGAATTTAGATTATACATAGAAAAAGATCTCGATCTTGTGCAGCGAATGTCCCGGTCACAGGCGTTAGTTGATTGGTTTGCCGATGAGAATAATCGGGAAAAGAAGACCGCCGCTTACGAGGAAATAATGGACTATGCCGGCATGCTTCAGAACGCTCTCTTATATTGCGGCATACAAGGGTCGTTAAACGAGTATCCGATTACCGCTGAAACAGAACTTGCCGGCTTTATCCAATTCGATGTTCTCGACCCGGATGTTTCGGATAACCGCTGGTATTTTGACTGTATCAATTCGGACAATGAATACACCGTCAATATCGATATTGACAAAGCCACCGGTATATCGCGCTTATGGATTAACCATAAGGTGATGGAAAATGGGAACTTATTGGGGGTGTTTTGCTCCGGTATTCAATTCGATAAAGTATTCGAAGATTTATTTAGCCAATATGATGACGAAAACGCCCGCGGATTTATCATAGATAAAAACGGAACGATTCGAATCGACAGCTACATCTCCGCAGACAACATATTTTATGATGATGGGAATGAGCTTCATATCAGTGAAATTAGCGAGGACCCTGGGGTTGATGCGGCGATTGACTCATATCTGGATAACATCGACGGATACTTCGGTCGCAGCATGGAACCGGAAGTATTTAAGCTTGAGGAAGGCTCCTATGGCTATGCATCCATTGCGCCGATCTCCGGTTCCGATTGGACGGTTGTAACCTTCTTTAACTCCGATTCCCTGTTCGGTATGGAAATGCTTTTGCCGCTGATTATTGCCATGCTGTCGGCGTTTGTTCTTTACACCGTAGTGAGCAGCGTCATAATGCGCCGGATCGTAATCTTGCCGCTTAACCGGCTGACGGACAGCATATCCGAAGCAAGTTCCGGCGATAGCTCTATCTACGGCAGCGAGCGTCGGGATGAAATTGGCGAACTGGCGCAAACCATACAGAGCATGCGCCAACGCGCCGATTTGGATAATCAGCAGATCCTGTTCAAGGATCGGGAAAGGCAACGGCAGGGCCGGCTGCTGCAGGCGGTAAACAGCACGGCCGCTGTGCTGCTCGCGTCAGATGAGAAGAATTCGGAGAGTTCACTCAGGGAAGGTATGGAGTTAATGGCCCGCTGTATGGATGTTGACCGCATCTATATTTGGCAGAATGAAATGAGAAACGGTTTACTCCATTATATACAGCACTTTGAATGGGTGGACAGCTCCGGGCCGCTGGAAAATACCGTTCAAACCAAAACCGGTTTTTCTTATCTGGAAAGCATTCCTGAATGGGAAGGGAAATTTCGGCAAGGCGAATGTGTAAACGGGCCGATAAACAGTATGTCAAAAACCGAGCAGGAACGCCTGGAACCATTTGGAATTAAGTCCATATTGGTGATTCCGGTGTATTTGCAGGATAGTTTTTGGGGGTTTGTCAGTTTTGATGACTGCCATCAGGAACGCGCCTTCACAAAAGACGAAATAAGTATTCTGAGGTCGGGCAGCCTGATGCTTGCCAGCGCAATTAACCGCGGCGAAACAGCGGCCAGAATGCGTGAGGCGGATGAACGCACAAGGCTGATGTTGGATGCGACTCCTCTTTGCTGTAACCTTTGGAACAGAGATTTCGTCAATATTGATTGTAACGAGGAAGCGGTTAAGCTATTTGAGCTTAAGGACAAGCAGGAATATCTGGATAGGTTTTTTGAACTCTCACCCGAATACCAGCCGGACGGACGTCTCTCATCGGAGAAAGCACAGGAAAATATCGCCGCGGCCTTCCGCAGCGGCAGGATTGTTTTTGAATGGATGCATCAAAAGCTGGACGGTACACCGGTACCGTCTGAGATCACCCTTGTGCGCGTAAAATACGAAGGCGGATATATCGTGGCCGGTTATACCCGGGATCTGCGCGACTACAAAAAAATGATGGGGGAGATTGCGTATAAGGATAAGCTTTTACATACGGTAAATGATGTAGCTGCGATATTACTGCAGTCAGAGACAACCGAATTTGAGAGCGATCTGTGGCAGTGCATGGGCATGATGGCCGATTCCGTAGGCGTTGACCGCGTATATATCTGGAAAAACCATAAGTTAAACGGGCAGCTTTACTGCACCCAGTTGTACGAGTGGTCGGAGGGTGCCGAGCCGCAGCAGGGCGGAGAATACACCATCGATATCCCATACAGCGAAAATATCCCCGGCTGGGAGGAAACGCTGTCCGGCGGTAAGAGTATCAACGGCCTGATTCGCGACATGTCTGCGGAAGAACAGGCCCAGCTATCCGTGCAGGGCATCTTGTCGATACTGGTGGTGCCGGTGTTTTTGCAGGATAATTTCTGGGGCTTTGTCGGTTTTGACGATTGCCATAAAGAGCGTGTATTCTCCTTCAATGAGGTATCAATCCTCCACTCCGGCAGCCTGCTTATCGCAAACGCTCTGCTGCGCAATGAAATGACTATGGAAATACGCGCTGCCGCCGCGAAAATGGAGGCTGTAATTGCCAATTACAACGGGGCTATCTTCAGCGTAGACAGAGAAAATGTAATTACATTGTTCAACGGCCTTTACCTTAAGGAGATAGGAGTCACACCGGCTTTTCTGGAGGGTAAAAAGCTTGACCTTGCCCGGAAAAAGAATCGGCACCTCGATATAATTGAAAACGTTGCAAAGACCTTCCACGAGGGGCCTCAGGACTGGATCTCCGAAATTGACTCCAAGCTGTTTCGTGCGCATACCACGCCTATAAGTGACAAAGACGGTAATATCACAGGTATAGTTGGCAGTCTTGAGGATATCACGGATTCGATCCGGCTCCAAAAGGAATTGGAAAAGGCGGTTGATGTTGCACAGTCGGCCAGCCGTGCCAAGAGCAATTTTCTCTCCAATATGAGCCATGAAATGCGAACGCCCATGAACGCGATTATCGGCATGACATCCATTGCGAAATCCTCTTCCGATGTCGAGAAGAAGGATTACTGTCTGGACAAAATAGAAGACGCATCCGCGCATCTGTTGGGAGTTATCAATGATATACTGGATATGTCAAAAATTGAAGCGAATAAATTTACCTTGTCCTATGACGAATTCAACTTCGAGAAGATGCTTCAGAAGGTGGTCAACGTCATTAATTTCCGAGTGGATGAGAAGCAGCAGGATTTCGCCATTCACATTGACAGCGCAATACCGAACGTATTAATCGGGGACGATCAACGATTAGCGCAGGTCATAACAAACCTACTATCAAATGCCGTTAAATTTACGCCGGAGTACGGTTCAATACGGCTCAACGCACACTTTGTTGAAGAAGTAAACAATGTATGTGTTTTGCATATTGAGGTAATTGATTCCGGCATAGGCATCAGTCCGGAGCAGCAATCCCGGCTGTTTACATCCTTTGAACAGGCCGAGAGCAGCACCTCGCGCAAATTCGGCGGAACCGGGCTTGGCCTGGCAATATCCAAGCGTATCGTTGATATGATGGACGGACAAATATGGGTTGAATCGGAACTGGGTAAGGGCTCAGCCTTTAAATTTACCGTACAGGTCAAACGCGGCTCCGGAGAATCCCGCGGCTTTTTGGGCCCGGATGTCAGTTGGAAAAATGTGCGCGTGCTCGTGGTTGATGATTCTTTGGAAATACGGGAATATTTTATCGAGTTCATGCAGCGCTTTGACATTACGTGTGATGCTGCTTCCAACGGCGAAGAAGCATACGATTTAATTAAAACCAACGGCTCCTATGATTTATATTTTGTGGATTGGAAAATGCCCGGCATGAACGGCATCGAGTTAACGCGCTTAATTAAGAATTATGATACCGGGAAATGCGTTGTTATTATGATATCCTCAACGGAATGGGCATTGATCCAGGATGACGCCAAGGCCGCAGGTGTGGATATATTTCTGGCTAAACCGCTGTTTCCGTCCGCAGTGGCCGATTGTATCAGTGAATGTATTGGCAGTCCCGACGACGAACCGGATACCGGGGATGGGCAGATTGATAAAGACGGTATGTTTGAGGGGTATTGTATGCTGTTGGCCGAGGACGTGGAAATCAACCGCGAAATCGTACTTGCTATGCTGGAAGCTACGAAGATTCGGATTGACTGCGCGGTGAATGGCGTTGAGGCGGTGCAGATGTTCAGTGCCGCACCGGAGCGCTACGACATGATCTTTATGGATATACAGATGCCGGAGATGGATGGATTAGAGGCAACAAGCCGTATTCGTGCACTTGACTTCCCGAAGGCTAAGGAAATTCCAATCATTGCAATGACGGCTAATGTTTTCCGGGAAGACATTCAAAAATGCTTAGAGAGCGGCATGAACGATCATGTCGGAAAGCCGCTCAACTTTAATGACGTAATAAATAAGATGAAGTACTATTTTCAACGAAGGTTATAAAGGGAACCCTTCCGGTTTATCCGCTGTCTCCGGTTTGTGAAATCTGCCATTTGGCGAAAATACTTATGGGCTTCTGCAGCAGCTTCAATACGCCGAACTGAACGGGTATCATAATAAGGTTCTGCACGATACGGGTGGGCAGCAGGCCTAAAAGAGGCGTGCCGATTATGATAGTCAGCCAAAAGGTGTTCAGCAGAAGGCTGATGCACAGGCAGTTAACTGCTACCGCCCCGGCAAGCTGGGGAATCGTGCCCTTGCGTTTATATAGGAAAATCCCGAAGACGATTCCGGTGAGCGCTGCGGAAACGGTAAAGCCGGGGAAATATGCGGCGATTGGAAACAGCGTAGCTCCTATTACATCCGCGAGCGCGCCCGCTCCCCCCGCCCATATTGGCCCGAACATTATGGCGCAGACTACAATCGGCATAAAGCCAACGCCTATCTTCACAATAGGCGTTGTTATGGAGCAAAAGCGGCTTAATACTACCTCCAGCGCAATGAGCAGAGAAACATTTATTAATATCTTTAACTTGTCATTATCTTTTCGATTCATTTTTATGGTCTCCTTTATGGTCTTTACACCCGAGTCTCGGTACTTTCCTCAAGCTCCGTCTGAGACGCGTGAATTTAGGGAGACTTGGCGGGACGCAGATTACATGCCCACATGATAATACCGACACCCACGCCTCCAAGGATATTTCCCATGGTTACCGGCAGCAAATTGATCCGAAAGAAATTGCCCCAAGAAAGCACTGCCGTGTTAGTCCCGGCCTCCGCGGCAAGCACCGCGTATCTGGGAACCTGCATGGCAAAAATTCCTGCAGGAATGTAGTACATATTCGCAACGCAGTGTTCGAAGCCGCAGATGACGAAGAAAGCTACCGGTATGTATGCTCCGGCGATGCGGCCTATCGTGTCCTTCGCGGACAGGCTGCAGAGCACGCCGGTGCATACGAGGATATTGCAGAAAAAGCCCAACACGAAGGCATTTCCAAAAGGCATTGCACATTTGGCAGCGGCGATTTTAATCGTATATACCGCCAGACCTCCCGAGGAATAATTTAATTGACCGAACAGGGCGCACCCCGCCGCTAAAAGAATCGCCCCGGTAAGGTTGCCCAGATACACCACACCCCAGTTGCGGAGCATCCTCTTTACCGTGGTGTCCCGGTTTAATACTGAAATGCTAATCATAGTGTTGCCGGTGAAAAGCTCCGCTCCCATCAGCATCACCATACCCAGCCCGAACGGAAACAGCAGACCGCTGACGATACGCGCGGTCGAAACGTCCGAAATGGAGTGCGAGGCCGTGTTTGCCACCGCGCTTCCGAAGGCTATGAACAGCCCCGCAAGTACCGCCATTATAAACAGCTTTCCAATGGGCTTTTCAGCCTTTACCTTACCGGTCTTGGCGTAGTTCGCGGTCATTTCAGCGGGTGAAAAGACGTTCACCGAATCATTCAATGCCGCCACGACTGGCGCCCCTTTTAGTATTTCTGCCATAGTCTGGTCACCTCAATTGAACCTTGCGGCGACGTCCTGATATATCTCGTCCGCAAATTTTCCGTTTCGATTCTTAGAACAGTCCGCTTATCCTGCCCGCAGAGTCAACATCTATCTTTTCGGCGGAGGGCACCTTAGGTAGCCCCGGCATGGTCATGATATCACCGGTAAAAGCAACTATGAAGCCCGCACCTGCCGAAACTTTCAGATTGCGAATGGTCACCTTGAACCCACGAGGCGCACCGAGAAGCTTTGCTTCATCACTGAAGCTGTACTGCGTTTTCGCCATGCAGATGGGCAGATTCCCAAATCCCAGCTCTTCAAGCTGCGCCGCCTGCTTCTTCGCGTTGGCGGTGAGCTCCGCGCTGTCCGCGCGGTAAATCTTTTTGCAGATCGTCTCCAGCTTCTCTCCAATGCTGTATTCCAGGGGATAGGAGAAATTAAGCTGTTTAGGCTGTTCACACAGGCGCACTACCTCCTCGGCAAGCGCTCTGCCGCCTTCACCGCCCTTGCCCCAAACCTCGGACAGAGTCACGTTTACGCCCAGCTCCCTGCACTTTTCCTCCACGAGCTTCAGCTCTGCGGCGGTGTCGGTGGGGAAGGCGTTGATGGCTACCACCACAGGCAGGCCGAACACCTTCGTTATGTTCTCCACATGCTGCAACAGGTTCGGAAGCCCCTTTTCGAGTACCGCGAGATTTTCGTTGCCCAAATCCGCCTTTGGTACGCCTCCATGGTGCTTCAGGGCACGGACGCTTGCTACTATGACCACCGCGTCAGGGATGAGTCCCGCCATGCGGCATTTAATGTCTAAGAATTTCTCAGCGCCTAAATCCGCGCCGAAGCCCGCCTCGGTAACGGCATAGTCGCCGAGCTTTAATGCCATGCGGGTTGCCATCATAGAGTTGCAGCCATGGGCTATGTTGGCGAAAGGCCCGCCGTGGATGAACGCCGGGGTGTGCTCTAAGGTCTGCACAAGATTCGGCTTCAAAGCATCCTTCAACAGCGCCGCCATTGCGCCCGCCGCGTTGAGCTGTCCTGCCGTTACAGGCTTTTCTTCGCGGGTATAGCCCACGATGATACGCGAAAGACGAGCTTTCAGGTCGTCAATACCGCTCGAAAGGCACAGCACCGCCATGACCTCGCTGGCGACGGTGATGTCAAAGCCGTCCTCACGCGGCATGCCGTTTACGCGGCCGCCGAGGCCGTCCGTTATGTAACGAAGCTGTCTGTCGTTCATATCCACCGCACGCTTCCACGCTATGCGCCGGGTGTCTATATTAAGCTCGTTACCTTGATAGATATGGTTATCCAGCATCGCCGCAAGCAGGTTGTTTGCCGCGCCGATCGCATGGAAGTCTCCGGTAAAATGCAGGTTAATATCCTCCATGGGCACTACCTGAGCGTATCCGCCCCCGGCAGCCCCGCCCTTGACCCCAAACACAGGGCCAAGCGAAGGCTCCCGCAGGGCGGCCACGCTCTTTTTTCCGATGGCGCGCAGACCATCGGAAAGTCCAACCGTCGTAGTAGTCTTACCCTCGCCCGCCGGAGTGGGCGTGATCGCCGTTACCAGCACCAGCTTACCGTCAGGCTTATCCTTCATTTCATCAAGCAGGTTGTAGTCTATTTTCGCTTTATAGCTGCCGTACTGTTCAACATATTTCTTGTTGATTCCAAGGCTGTCTGCTACCTCGCAGACAGGATGCAGCTCCGTCTCCTGGGCAATCTCTATATCGCTCTTGTATGCCATTTCTTTTCCTCTTTCACCGCAGGTCATACCCAGATTCTGTTGACTATTTTAGCCGGGGAGCGGTTTTCACCGACTGTTACCTTGGAGCCGATGGGAACTTTTGAGCTTTCGACTACCGCAAAGCCGATGTTTTTGTCTGCGGTATAACCGTAAATAGCCGCGCGGACAAAGCCAACGTCTACGCCCTGATAATAGACCCGCTCACGCTGCGCGATATCCTCATAGGACTCCGCTTCGTACTCGATGCCAACCAGCTTATATTGGGAGCCTTCTTCCTTGACCCGGAGCACGGCTTCCTTACCGGCAAAATTCTTGCTCAAATCTACCGACCAGTCTAAATCAGCCTCATATGGACTTAGGCCGTATAAGTCCTGCCGCAGGGCAAAGCCTTTTTCCACAGGCAGGCTTCGGACATATACCTCCAGTATCGTCAGCTCGACCGCGTTTAACGCCTTACCGGCGTTCACAATGGCGTTCCTGATAGACCCGGAGTCGGACATGGCGCAGTATATTTCGTAGCCCTCCTCACCCGTAAAACCGCTTTTATGAACTTTGACGGCGATGCCGTCAATCACGGAGTCAATCATCATAAACCGCTTCATCCCGTCAACGGGAGCGGCGGCCAGACTGTTAATCAGGGCGCGGGAGTTCGGCCCCTGAACCGCGTACATGTCTACCTCTGATGTGATGTCTTGGTATGTAACGTCGCGGCCGTCCTTTTTCTGATCCATCCACGCAATTAACTGGGGCGCGTACAGAGTGGAAATCCAATAGTAGTCCTCACCTATGTGTGTGACGATGACATCATCTATAATCTGGCCCGCGTCATTGAGCATCGTCGTATATTTGCTTCTGCCGATACCGGCCTTGGCAATCGCGTTTACATAGAGATAATCCAGGAAACCGGCAGCGTCCTTTCCCTTGACCTCCACCAGATCATGAGTCCATTTGTACCAGCCGATATTGGTTCTTACCGCGTTATGCTGGGCTCTTGCCGCCTGATCATTTTTGAATAACATGTCGAAATCCCCCTTCCTTATATCATTTTTTTATCAATTTTTTTGCCCACGATGATAAACATATCATCATCGTCCTTACCCTCGAACCAGCACGACCATTCGGGACTGACCATGGTTTTGACCATATTGTGCCAGAGCGCCTCAAATCCGGTTGTTAGCTCGTCAATCGGGGCCATTGGGAATCTGCCGTTAAAGCTTTCGGGCTGTACCTTGATGCGAACCTCATCCGCGTCGAAGCGAACCAGCTCGTTGGGAACCAATTGCGTATCGAGCTGTGTCTTGATATATCCGCCCATCAGGCGGCCGTCGTTGTCGTCTATCTCGCGGGGGACGCCGAGCCAACTCCGCATGCCTTCAACCGCAAAGGGGTCAATAAACGCATTTTTGCCGGCCGTACTGAATACGATTTTGAATATTCTTTCAAATTCCTCATCTGAGGAAGCCATATCCCTTATGGCAACCAGCGGGAAACTCACAGACCAGACCCAGCCTTTTTCCGCAACCCAGCGATACGCCCATTCCAGTGTTTTTTCCTCGCCAAAGGCGTTGGAATAGACGCCGTTGCGTAAAAGCTGGCCTTCCTTTACCATCCTCTCTCTGGGAGTTACATGGCATTCGCGCGCCGGCGTACCCATATGGTCCAGCCACCCCTGCTTGGGAAGGTTGAATACGTCCCGCCGCTCGGCTACCACGCGGCAGTGCATATCGCCGCAGCCTCTGGCCTCACACATATTCAGGGACACTTCGTTTTCCGTGTTGTTAACACTGCACAGGTCAAAATTAGCGGTAAACATGGCGGTGGTCATATTGCACAGCTCTGAACCTACGATATCCCACGGGCAGGTGTCCAGCTCCTTCTCCACGCGGTCACGAGTGAACTGAATCACACGGCCTGCCATGTTTTCGTATTCATCGCCGGAATCACCGAATATGGCTCCTAGCCAGGAGGAACGCTCGCAAAATTCCGGAATGTTCCATTCGTCATAATAGCTGTTGAGATATTCCTCCGAGGATGCCGACATGTTCATGTCATAAGCAATCTCACAAATTGCCTCGGTTCTTTTTTCATAGTCCGGCTCAAGTATTCGCATCACCTGAAACAGGTTCGCGCAGAACGACGAAATCTGCCGGAGCGCGTATTTGTAGGCTTCCTTTTCCGGTATAATTTTTCCCCATACGGTTTCTACGCCTTTATACATATCTAACTTATCTTTTAAGGGCATTCTCCTTGCCTCCTTTATCTTAGACCTGTTTAAAATCTCTATGCGGCATCAGGCTGCGGAAACGTAAAAGGTTCCCACAGCCTGAACGGACGTTTAGCCGAGCTCCGCCAGTTCCTTGTCGATTGCGTCAAGAGTTTCGTCGGAAATGTTCGCCTGCGGGAACTTTGCCAGCGCGCGGAATGTCAGAGCCTGCACAAGCTTCATCTGCTTGTCGGTCTTAAAGCCGGGAGAATACCTCTCCATAATATCCGCCGCTTGCGGGTTCTTCATGAGTTCCTTAACCTTGCTGTCAACTGATAGTGCCATTTTGTTTACCTCCTGAAATAAATTTTTGAGTTGTTACATAATTGGAACGGGGTTAAAAGGAAGTCCAGCCTCCGTCCACCGTAAGTTCGGCGCCACATATGAATTTTGCCTCGTCGGAAATGAGGAAGCAGATCGCGTCAGCAATGTCTTCAGCGTCGCCCATAATGCCCAGGCCCAGCGAAACAGCGCCTTTTGTTACAAACGGTTCATTTCCTTCCGGGTGCATGGGTGAGCGGTCCGGCCATCTCAGCATGGCATTCTCCAAGATAGAGGTTGCGACTGAGCCCGGATTAACGGCGTTTACGCGGAGATTGCGATCTTTATAGGTCCACGCAATATTTTTCATAAGCCCGAGCACCGCGTGCTTAGACGTAATGTACGCGGCGCCCGCGGTAGCGCCGTAAATACCGCCGACGGAGCCGACAATAACGATGTTAGCTGTCTTGTCCTCATGATCCAGCAGCAGAGGCAGCGCCTCGCGCACCATCCGGAAGGTCGAGTTGACATTAACGTCCATAACGTAATCCCAAAGCTCGTCGTCGCAGAGATGCAGGGGAGTCATGAGGTCCAGCGTACCCGCGACATAAGCCAAGGTATCCAGCCTGCCATACTTCTCCTTGATAAACGCGATAGCACCCTTACGTTTTTCCGCGTCGTTTACGTCGCCGGCATACGGCTCAAAGGTGCCGGGCTCGTCCTTAATATCCTCCCCGAGCTCCTCCAACGCGTCCTCCCGCAGGTCGAACGCGATAACATGCGCTCCCTCGCTCAGGAGCTTCCTGACGGTCGCCTCTCCCATGCCTGTCGCGGAACCGACCACAAGCACCACATTGTCCTTAAATTTCATACCTGTCACACCCTTCTGTTAAGATTGAGATACTCGCTTTTGCCTTATAAACAACAATCTCTAATAAAAATATACGATTTATATTTATATCCGTAAATCCTATAAAAAATATGTTTTTTTAACGTTCCACCCCTACACTTTGACGGAATACAATCGTCTATACGCTTCTTCTAAAAATTGTAAATAAAAGAATCTTTCTTGAAATATTAGAATATCCGTGATAAAATACAATATATTCAGAGATATGGATTCAAGGCGCTAATCTGAAAGACACTTATTGTCTGCCATACAAATTGCAGGTGTGGGAGGTATTGACCTATGAAACTCAATGCCGATATTATTTTTGACAATCTCCGCGAGTCCGTAATGATAGAGAGCCATGGGCATAAAAAAAGAGGGCTGGCCCTTGAAAGGCCGGAGCTCTATAATGGATTGAGCCGCGAATTCAAATCTAACCATATCTATATCTCTCTCGCCGACCGGCTCCCCCTGGATCCGGTTTTTGGAACCGGAGTCGTTATAATCTGCGTTGGAGGCAGGCCCGCCATAACGTATTTTGCAGATAAATGCGTTTGTTTTTTGATAAAAGGTAATACCGATTTATTTACGGTTTTTAATTTGGTGCAGCAGATATTTAATAAGTTTGACGAGTGGGATGCCGGATTACAGCGCACTCTGAACACCAACGCGAGCATCCGGGAGCTGATTGATCTTAGCTTTACTATTTTTAAAAACCCGATTCTTGTTATGGACTCCAGCTTCCGTTATCTGGCCTATAGCAGCGTTATTGATACGCAAGACGAACTGGCAACCTTTCGCCCTGATGAAAATGGCATTCTTGGGCTGAACGAATTGGGTGAATACTTAAGCAGCTACGGAATGAATATGACGATAACCGAACCGCTTTTGCTGACGCTCCGAAACGAGCAGTACCTTAGCATCAACCTGTTTGACAACGATATCTACACCGGCAGCCTGACAATTCCGTGTATCTTACGGCAGCAGCGTGAAAGTGACATTGTGCTGGTTCAATATTTGGCGGAGGCCATTGAAAGTTCAATTAAAAAGCAATCCACGATATTGAGCAGCGACGCATATATTATAAAAGGAATTCTTCAAGACCTGCTGAATTGCTTTCCTGTAGATTCAACAAGGATGCAGTATCTGGAGAACGGAAACGTGGGCGGGCGGTATGTCTGTGCCAAAATGGCGTTTGGATACCGCCCAAATAAAGTACCCGTCGATTATATCTGCAGCCTCATGGAAAGCTCCTTCCCTGGCAGTATAACCTTTGAATATGAATCGGCCATCTTATCCTTTATAGATTTCAAAAAACTTCCTTTCGATGAAGACGCATTAATAGACCGGGCAAAAGAATTATTACAGTCGATGAATTTAAAAGCCGGAGTCAGCCATTCCTTTACCAATCTGTCTATGGCGCGGCTTTATTACCGCCAGGCCTGCGTTGCTTTCGAAATGGGCTTTGCAAGCAGTCCCGAGCTTAACTATTACCGATTCCATGATTTTGTTCTGCCGTACATGATGTCGCATTGCATGGGTGAATTCCCGCAAGAGCTTTTATTGACAAAGGGTGTTTGCGGGCTTTTGGAGCATGATTTGGTATCGCACGCCAATTATATACATACGCTCCGCACTTACCTGAACAACAGCATGAATATAACCAAAACCGCGGAGGACCTCTACGTTCACCGAAGCACCTTTCTGGAACGCCTAAAGCGAATCAAGAGCTTGTTGCAGGTAGATTTGGACGATCCCGACCAGAGGCTCCGCCTGCTGATATCCCTAAAAATCATTGAAACTGATGAAAACATTGTAAGCAGGCTAAACAGCATCGGACTGCTTAATAGTAGCGGCTTCAATCCTTGATGTCTAAAATCGGATATACTTGATGTGCCGCGCATCCTCGTTGCGCAGACTTTCGGAGTATAGCCCATATGGTCTCCTACTTTATCCACATGGGACTTGCCACTTCTCTCGTACAGGGTTTTCTTCGCTAATCATATTTTCAACTTTCGCAGCGTTACCACCTGCACAATACCATCGCAAGTGACATCAACAAGCTCGAAGCCAACCCTGCGGAAATCATCCGCCACCTCCTGTGGTGTAAAAAACTTGCCTGTCACCTTAAAAAGCTTTAGAGCACCGTTGATTGTTTTTCTCACAGGAAACGGAAATCGTGGGTCGGCAATATATAAACAGCCGCCATTTTTCAATATTCTTGCAGCTTCCTTTGCGAAGCCCGCTTTATCGGAAAAATGATGATACGCCATGCAGGCAGTCAAAATGTCGAAGCTTCCATCGTTAAAAGGCGTTTTCTCGCAAGCGGATGTTTGGATGGTCATGTCAGAGCATTTCTCCGCTGCAATGTCTATCATATTCTGCGTGATATCAATGCCATAGCCCTGTATCTCTTGAGCATCTGCCATTTTTCTAAGCAGATAGCCAGTACCGCAGCCGACATCAAGCACTTTTGCGAAAGGCTTCAGGTTAAGTCTCGAAAGCAAAACCCGGTAGAATTCTTTAGAAAACTTCCCTTCAAAACCATCATCATAAGAAGAAGCCCTCTTATCAAACTTAAACTCTCTTTTATTCTTATCCATTTTTACGCTCCTATCATTAATGCGGATGCGTATGGTGCATATCCGGCGTATGGGGATGCTCATGGGTTAACGCTTCATGTGTATGCGAATGGCTATGTTCTGTCACAGGATAGTCATGTGAATGATTGTGGTGTCCATCTGTGTGATTATGCCGATGTTCATGTTCGATTTGCGTATGATGGTGAACGTGTTTATGCTTTTCAAAGGCGGCAAAGTATGTTCCCAAAATCATGACAGCCAATGCCAAAACAAACGAAGAAGTAATGCCCTGCCTAAATATAACGAACGACAACCCTACTCCGATAAAGGGAGCAATGGCATAATAGGCGCTTGTTCTCGCAGCGCCAAGCTCTCTTTGTGCCAATATGTAAAAATAAATGCTCAATCCGTAAGCCAGGAAACCGAGAAGCAATGCAAAGAGGATATAGAGCATATTGGCTGACAAAGTTTTTGTAGCCGCTGCTATAAGCATCGCACCTGTTCCTGAGCCCAATCCTTTGATGATGACGATCTGCAAGGGGTCTTTAAGGGATAACATGCGGGTGCAGTTGTTCTCAAAACCCCAGCAAACACAGGCAAGCAGCGTAAAAACAGCGCCTATTGAAAATGAAAGATTACCCAAATCGCAGGCGGATAACAAGATACTTGATAGCGTAATTAGTGTAATGGCTATCCACAGTCGCCGGCCAATGGTTTCTTTGAAAATGGCAAGCGCAATGACGGATGTTGTTACTATCTCAAAATTGTTTAGCAGCGAAACGGTGGCCGAGTTTGTCATGGTAAGGCCCAGCATGAGCAGGATGGGAGCAGCGATGTCTAAGACAATCATGCCAAGCACAAAAGGAAACTCTTTTTTCGTGATTCGGGCTTCTTTCTTTTCCTGCTTTTTCATATTCGTTACAGCTTTGACCGCAAGCATCCCCAGTCCGGCGCCTAAATAAAGCAGCGCCGCCATAAATACGGGGGACAACTCTTTCAAAAGCAGTTCTGAAAGAGGGGAACTTACGCCATAACACGCTGCCGCAAGAATAGCCAAAAGTATAGGGAGATTATTTGTCACTCTAAAATTCATAATTTATCAACTCCTAACGCCGATAAAACCATTCGTTCTATTTCCTGCCCAGTTTCCTCATCCGTTAAATTGCTTTTGTCCGCGTGAAGAATGCCCACCAAACCGTTTAGAATAAAACTTGCCGTCACCGCAGGGGATACTACGTGGAAAACGCCTTGAGAGGTTCCTTTGATAATCAGCTGCACTAAGGCAGGATTAAGCCTTTGTAAAAGACTGTGCATAACGATATGGAACTCTGGTGTATCAATGACTTCATCGCGCATGAGCGGTAATACTTCTTCAAAATGAGTTGAAAACTTTGACAAAGCCTTTTTCATACTCGTTAAGGCATTGTCATTGTTTTGCGTCAAAGCCTCAATTAAGTGATCAGAAAGGCGGGAAACATAACATGTTATCGCTTCTTCCAAAAATGCCTCTTTGGATTTAAAGTAATAGTAAAACAGCCCGGTTGCAACATCTGCCTGCTTAATAACGCTCTGTATGGAAACTCCGGCGCTTCCTTTATTCAAAAACAAACTGATACCAATATCCAAAAGCTCCTGCCGTCGTTCATCCGGCGGTTTTACTGTTCTCGGCATTACAGTCCCTCCTTACTGAACAATATTCAGTAGGGATATAATAACATGCTGAGCAATATTCAGTCAAGGGGGAATGGGCAATCAATGCAAAAGAAATCCTTGAAAACGCCAACAGGAAAATGTGGAACATTTTTGTTCCCGATGTAGGTACATCGGGAACGAAAATGTCGCAGTCGTTCAAAATGCGGACAAGCCTTGCGGCAACGGGCTTTTGATACATACGCTTACGACCAATGAAAAGGTATTAAAATACCGTGTTGGATATAATGAAACTCCTTTTGATGCTCTGCCTGTTACGAAACAAGGCAAAACTGAAAGGATAATCAATCTTTACATAGCGGCATGAACCCCACCACTTATAACAACCGTTTGCTTTTTTATTAAGGCAAGCGGTTTATTTTACGATTTTATTAAATCAACCGCTCAAAAGACCGTTTTGGTGCAATTTGATAATAAGAATCCGTGATTTGCACATTTGTCATCCCTTATCCTTCCATATATAATGAAAGCACAAGGAGGGACGCGCCATGAAGAAAACAAAAATCTATCTGACCGAAGCCGAATGGCGTTTTGTCATACATAGCCTGAATGAACTCCGAACCAAGTTGATTAGCGAGGGGCAATACACCGACACAGTGGACGACGCTCTATATAAGGTTATGAATGCCAAGACAAAGAAAGTTAAAATAGCATAAGCCATACATACCGCAAGCCGTTTGTTTTAGGACAAGCGGTTTTTTTCATTTCCTCCGTTACATAGCCGTTTTTACTCCTTTTGGAGTAAGGGCGGCTAAATACATTGAAAGGAGGAACCCGCAATGTCAATATTGCAACGGCAATCAAAGGATTGCCGCGTCATAGCGATATGCAATCAGAAAGGCGGCGTGACCAAGACCACGACAACGGCGAATCTCGGTATCGGGCTTGCTATGCAAGGGAAAAAAGTGCTTTTGGTGGACGCAGACCCTCAGGGTGATTTAACCACCGCTTTGGGATGGCCGGACAATGAAAGCCTGCCCGTCACGCTCTCGACAGTCATGGAAAAGATTATCCATGATGAAGACTTTGAGCATTTCGGCGGTATCCTGCACCATGACGAGGGTGTTGACCTCTTACCGTCGAGCATTGAACTGTCCGGCATGGAAATGACCCTTGTAAATGCCATGAGCCGCGAATTTACCCTTCGTGAATATCTGAGCCGCGTTAAACACGAGTACAGTTATGTGATTATCGACTGTATGCCGAGCTTGGGGATGATTACAATTAACGCGCTTGCAGCGGCTGATTCCGTCATTGTTCCGGTGCAGGCGCAGTATCTACCCGCAAAAGGCATGACGCAGTTGATGAAAACAATCGGTAAGGTGAAAAAGCAAATCAATCCCGCCTTAAAGGTAGATGGCGTTTTATTGACCCTTGCCGATATGCGTACCAACCTTGCGAGAGCGACAGCCGATACCTTGAAACAGCAATATGGGAGCGTTTTGAAAATCTATAAGACGCAGATTCCCATAGCGGTCAAAGCCGCTGAAATCAGCGCTGCCGGACAGAGCATTTACGCTTATGACAAAGGGAGCAAGGTTGCACAGGCGTATGCCGATTTCACAAAGGAGGTGTTAGCCGATGGCGAAAGAGCTAAAGCTAAATCTGCCGTCAGCAGATGACCTCTTTTCCACCCAAGAAGAACGGGATGACAGGGGGCGCGAACGTGTGGTAGACCTGCCCTTATCTGATATCAGCGACTTTCCCAATCACCCGTTCAAGGTGAGAATGGACGCTGAAATGCAGGAAATGGCCGAGAGCGTCAAGAAATACGGCGTGTTAGTCCCCGGCCTTGTGCGCCCTAAAGAGGGCGGCGGGTATGAAATGGTTGCCGGACACCGCCGCAAAATGGCAAGCGAACTGGCCGAGCGCGGTATTATGCCTTGTATTATCCGTGATTTAACGGATGATGAAGCTACTATTATTATGGTGGACAGCAATTTACAGCGTGAAAAAATCCTGCCGTCTGAAAAGGCGTTTGCCTACAAGATGAAGCTGGAAGCCATGAAACGGCAAGGACAGCGCACAGATCTAACGTTGTCTCCACTGGATACAAAGTTAGATTCGGGGGCGCAGATAGCGCAATCAACGGGAGATAGCAGACCGCAAATATTCCGCTATATCCGCTTGACCGACCTAATCCCCGAACTCCTGCAAATGGTGGATAACACGGCATTAGGCGAAAAGCCGCAAATCGCCATGCGCCCTGCCGTGGAGCTTTCCTACCTGCCGAAAGAAGAACAGCAGACCTTGTGTGAAGCTATCGAAAGCGAGGACTGCACCCCATCCCATGTGCAGGCTATGAAAATGCGGAAGTTTTCAGAGGAAGGGCGTTTGAGCGAGGACGTCATTTTCTCCATCATGCAGGAGGAAAAACCAAATCAGGTAGAGCAATTCAAGCTGCCAAAAGAAAAAATCAGCCGATTCTTTGCGCCGGGGACGCCCGCACAGAAAATGGAGGACACTATCATCAAAGCATTGGAATTGTGGCAAAAACGGGAACGCCAGCGCAACGACGCGAGGTAGTTTGAAGAACTCTCCTGACAAGGGGGCAGTCTGCTCTTTTATTCCGCTGTCAGTGCTCTGCGCCGTTCCCCCCTCTCACACTCTCCCCCCTCAAACCAGCTAACCAGCCGAAAAAGAAATATTGTGTTCTCATTGCAGAATTGCACATCTTCTGAATCCGGCTAAAATGAAGCTATGAAAGGGTGGTTGAGTATGAGAAAAGCAAGCATTTTCTTGATTATCGCAGTTTTAACCGTTTCACTGGTTGGCTGTTTGCAAAGAAATGATGAGCCGGGTAATGATGAATCGTCCGCGCCCTCATCTTCTTTTTCGGCGGGTGAAACAGAAGAATCGCCCACACCGAGCGAGGAACCAACGGTAACAACCGAATCGACAGTAACACCGCCCGCTGAATCGGAGCAGACTGCCGCCGCGCCAACCACAAGCGCCACGGCTTCGCAAGAGCAGACTTCCTCACAGGCACAGGTGACCCAAAGCGCGGAAAACAGTAAAGCCACATCGCCCACGCAATCACCGCCTACGTCTGTTCCATCCACCCCGGCGACACCCACGCCGGAATCAACGCCTACACCGGAACCGACATCGCCGCCAGCTACCGAGCCACCAAAGGAAAAATCCATCTACGATTATGAATTTGATGTTGCGGCAATCAAAAAGGAGCTTATTTCCATCGGTGAGGGTATGGGACTGACCCACATCATGACAGACGATGGCGTTACCAGAACCCCGGACAATTCCTCATGGGCGCAGCCCGTAACCGCATCGCAGAGTTTTCAGGGCGAAAGCCTGAAACGGGCGCTTAAAGATTATGTGATCTCCACGCCCGGTCTTATCGTTGCCTACGGCGGCAGCGCAATCGAGTATTTCACAATCTATGTGAAGTCTAATGGCAATGGCAGCTACACGTTCTATTTTCTCTACTGAGTACCAACCATAAGTAAATCATAAGGCATAGCGCCCTCTGTTTCTTAAACGGAGGGTGTTTTTTATGCTTGAAATCAAGAAAGGACGGTTAATAACCTAATGAAAAATCTGATTCAATACAAAGGCAAGAAGATTCTTGCTGCTTTTTTATGCTTGATTATGGCATTAACAGCACTGCCCCTCACGGCGTTCGCATGGACGGGAAGCGAGGGCGTGACTTGCAGCTCGTCATTTGGCGATTATTACGTTGGCTATGACGGAGGACAATATTTTTCCGCAAGCACCTATGACTACCTTGTTTATGACAGCAACGGCAACACCAGCCTGCATACCATGAGCGCCGGGAACGCGCGCCGAAAATATTTACTGACCACCACATCGGGCGAAAGCAGACAGGTATACTGTGCGGAATCCGGCGTGAGCTACGAAAGTGCATCCAGCGCATATACCTCTCAAAATGGCAGCAACAGCAGCTATTTTAAGAATCTGCCCTATTCCGCGCAATACGGCATTATGCTGGCTACTGTTTACGGATGGGAGCCGGGAAGGTCAACGCCTGTCAGCGGCACAAACGCAGACGATTATTCGCTGGCGACGCAAATCATCATTTGGGAGTATCAGCAACAGCTTAGAACAAGCCCCACCAGCCTGCACACCAACAGCTACGGAGTGCGCGCCGACAACTATTTCAGGACGATTGACGGCAGACCCGCCGAGAAGTGCTATAACTGGATTCTTTCGCAGATGGCACAACACGCCACTGTTCCGAGCTTTGCCTCCTCTACGAGCAGCGCGGCTACTGTCCACACCTTGAAATATGACACGGGTACGGGCAAGTATTCCCTGACCCTGACCGATACCAACAATACCCTTGTCAACCTTAATATTACGGGCGGCAGCGGTATCACCGTTACAAGAAGCGGCAACCAATACACCATCACAAGCACACAAATGCTCACCACTGCCGTCACCCTGACAGCCACCAAGAACACAGGGATGTCCGGCGACGATATGCTGATTTGGGGCAGACCGGGTTATCAGACCATGCTCACAGGCGTTTCCGACCCCGTTGTGTTCTATATTAAAGTCAACAGCGAAACC
>Ga0153924_1000227_pt1 | contig 37468 bp, 28 predicted proteins | sample TSNJ008MetaG_FD_104709 | JGI IMG/M metagenome (GOLD analysis project Ga0153924, IMG submission 104709) | Attine ant fungus gardens microbial communities from New Jersey, USA - TSNJ008 MetaG | ecosystem: Host-associated > Fungi > Mycelium > Unclassified | place: USA: New Jersey, Wharton State...
GAAACGAGAAAAAAACAGTTTTGATTTTACTATGAACTGGGCAAAAGCAGACAATACACTCATTAAAGATTTAAAAGATTTTACTGCAACATTTTTTCAAAAAAATACGCTTCTGAAGGTGCTGCTGCATTATTCGGTTTTCGATACAAGTGACAATTTGCTAATTATGCGTCCATATCAAATAGCTGCAACAGAGAGAATTTTGTGGAAAATCAAAAGTGCACACGAGGCGAAAAAATGGAGAACTACCGAAAGTGGTGGATATATTTGGCATACAACTGGTTCAGGTAAAACCCTGACTAGTTTTAAGGCTGCTCAAATGGCGACGGAACTTGATTTTATAGATAAAGTGTTTTTTGTAGTAGATAGAAAAGACCTGGATTATCAGACAATGAAAGAGTATCAACGGTTTTCGCCAGATAGTGTTAATGGTTCAGAAAATACTGCCGGGCTTAAACGCAACATTGAAAAAGACGATAATAAAATTATTGTAACTACTATCCAAAAGTTAAATAATCTTATCAAAAGTGAAACGGATTTACCAGTTTACAATAAGCAAGTAGTTTTTATTTTTGACGAGGCCCATCGCTCACAATTTGGCCAAGCACAAAAAAATATTAATAAGAAATTTAAACAGTACTATCAATTTGGATTTACAGGTACGCCAATATTCCCTGAAAATGCTTTAGGGGCTGAAACTACTGCCTCAGTATTTGGAAGAGAATTGCATTCTTATGTGATTACGGATGCAATTAAAGATGAAAAAGTACTTAAGTTTAAAGTTGATTATAACGATGTTCGGCCGAAATTTAAATATATAGAGATGGAACAAGATGAAAAAAAACTATCAGCAGCAGAAACTAAAGAAGCTTTATTACATCCTGAAAGAATAAAGGAAGTGTCGCAATATATCCTTAATAATTTTAGAATAAAAACGCATCGTTCACATATCGGTGCAACAGGCTTTAATGCAATGTTTGCGGTGAGCAGTGTTGATGCAGCAAAGTTATATTATGAATCATTAAATGATCTGCAAAAGAATAGCGAAAAACCTATAAAAATCACAACTATTTTTTCTTTCGTTGCTAATGAAGAGCAAAGCGCTATTGGCGAAATTCTTGATGAAACTTTTGAACCAACGGCAATGGATAGTAGTGCAAAAGAGTTTTTGACTTTAGCTATAAAAAATTATAATAAAATGTTTTCAACGAACTTTGGTGTTGAGAGCAAGGAATTCCAAAATTATTATCGTGACCTTGCGAATAGAGTTAAAAAGCAGGAGGTTGATCTTTTAATTGTTGTTGGAATGTTTTTAACTGGATTTGATGCGCCGACGTTGAATACGCTGTTTGTCGACAAAAATCTTCGTTACCACGGTTTAATGCAAGCATTTTCGAGAACTAACCGTATCTATGATTCTACAAAGACATTTGGTAATATTGTTACTTTTAGAAATCTGGAGCAAGCGACAATTGATGCGATTACTCTTTTTGGTGATAAAAACACGAAAAATGTAGTGCTTGAAAAAAGTTATAAGGAATATATGGAGGGGTTTACCGATATTGCTACAGGTGAGGCGCGCCGTGGATATGTAGATGTAGTTAATGAGCTACATTCACGATTTCCTAATGTAGGTGATATTGTTACTGAGAAGGATAAAAAAGCGTTTGTTAAACTATTTGGAGAATATCTGAAAATCGAGAATGTATTGCAAAACTATGATGAATTTACTAGCTTGAAAGCCCTGCAATCAGTTGATATATACGATCCGAAAATTTTGGAGGAATTCAAAGAAACTTATCATGTGAGCGATGAAGATATAGCAGTTATGGAAGGGATCAACATGCCCGAAGAAAGAATAATTCAAGATTATCGTTCTTCATATAACGATATTCGAGACTGGCTTCGTCGAGAAAGAGCAGGGAAAGATAAGGAAAACGCTTCAATTGATTGGGATGATGTTGTCTTTGAAGTGGATTTATTAAAATCACAAGAAATAAACTTAGATTATATTCTTGAATTGATTTTTGAAAAAAACAGGAAAGTAAAAGATAAAGAAATTCTGGTTGAAGAAATACGTCGTATAATTCGTTCCAGTATAGGGAATCGTGCCAAAGAAAGTTTGGTGGTAGATTTTATCAACCAAACTGATTTAGACGAGATTCAAGATAAAGCAAATATTATTGATTCCTTCTTCTTATTTGCACAAAAACAGCAAAAAAGGGAAGCAGAAGAATTGATTAATGAAGAGGAACTTAATGCAGATGCAGCAAAGAGATACATCCTTTCTTCATTAAAAAGAGAATATGCAAGTGAAAACGGAACAGAAATAAATGAAATTCTTCCGAAGATGAGTCCGCTTAATCCTAAATATCTGACAAAAAAACAAAGCGTTTTTCAAAAGATATCGGCTTTTGTTGAGAAGTTTAAAGGTGTGGGTGGAGCAATATAAAGCAAAAATGTTGATAAGATGCACAGGGCAGGCAAATCTATTACGCAGATTACGCGAAGCCGGATCATTTCTGCGATGAAGCGTGGAAGGCTATCTATCAATATGTGTTTGCCCTCGCGCACGGAGCAGACGCAGGTGTGTTTTATTTCGGTGATTGGATCAAAATACCAGGTGTTGCTATTTGCAGTTGCAATGATGGCCTGCGCCCGGTCATTTTCAAAATTGAGGCCAGCCGCGAGGAAGCGAAGATTGAATATACGCCTATTGACAGATAATGTTAAGGGGAAAGCTTATGGTTGAGTATACAAAAGAAGAATTGGAATGCCAATAGAAAATTCTTCGAGGTGATGAGTATGAAAAGATTTATGAAAGTTATCTGCAGTATGTTGATATTTTCTCTTATGTTATCCGTATTAACCGGATGCAAATAAACAGAGGAATATATAACAGTATCGGAAACGTTTCCGAATCGGGGAACGGTTGAATTTCAATATCCTGTGAAATGGTATCATTTAATAGAAACGGAAAAGCCAGAGGAATATGGAGAAGAACTATTTCCGGAACGTGGAATCACTTTGTTTTATGATCACCAGGCGGACACCCAGATTTATATCTATCATATATTTTCTATGTCTGTGCCGGATGAACATGACTACAATACAAATGAGGTTTTTACAGCAAAAAATAATCAGACAGGAACAATATATACCACTACGGATGAGGCAGGTTATCTAAAGAAAATAGTGGTTTTTGATGAATTGAACTGGGGAGTATACGCGCAGATACATGAAAGTAAATGGGATATGCTGGAGGAAGATTTCGACTATATCGTAAAAAGCATTATTGCAAATGAGGAACGAAGTGAATTTGAGAACAAACAAGAATAACGTAGGACTTCATGTATCGGGGTTAGTATTAATAAAATACTAACCCCGATACATGACTACTTGCGTATTTAACTTAACCCCAGTATAATAGGGTTAAACTTGCAGCACAATGTTACTGGGAACAGGTGCTTATACCCAAAGAAAAATACAGTCTAAAATGAGGCACAGGAATGAAGACGATTTTAAAAAAGAAACTAAAATCGAATAAAGGGTTTACGATGGTTGAGATGATCGTCGTGATCGCAATATTGGGCATCCTTTTAACGGTCGGTGTGGTAGGCTTGCTGCAGTGGCAGCGTTATTCCGCGTATAAGCGGAATAATGAATATGCGCAGTCCTTATTCTCTGCTGCCCAGTCTGGGCTGACCCATTATAAGGCAGCCGGAAGGCTGGAGGAGTTCTGGCGGGACAGTGCTTCTTCGGCAGAAGCCGTACCGGAAGATATTGCGGCGTATTCCGATTGTGAGAATACCTTATATTATCTGGACATCAAGCAGGGGGATACGCTGGATTCGGATAATCCGTTGTATGTCTTACTAAGTCCCTATGTATACGGCAGGGACATTTTTGAAGCGTCTATCCGCTTAGAATTTGATCCGGTCGATGGCGTAGCCTATTCGCTGAGCTACTGTGACCGTGCGCAGAGCTTTGATTATTCGGATGCGGACGGAACCGCTTCCGACGGGATCATGGGCCTTAGCAAGTCGAATCGGGAAGAGAGCCGGCGGCGGAAGATTATGCTGGGGTATTATGATACGACCATGTCAGGCAGTACTCCATCCCTGTCCGGTAAACTGAATCCCGGCAAGGTGGAACTGATCAATGCAGATGCTTTATACCTTCAGATCACTTTTGCGACTAAGGAGGAAGCCACTTTTTTAAAGCAATATGCATACACGGCGGACATTTTTGATGAGTCCGGAACGCGCAAGTTCTCACTGCAGCTCAATGGAGACGGAGCCTTTGCCGGTAATAATATTACTGCGGCGCCTCAGCCCTTTATGGCAGATGTGACGTATTATGACTCCGGAGGACAGGAGACGAGCGGCACGATGCAGGTGGAGGCATATTGCAGTGACGCCGGCCAGGTTTGTATTATCCTGGACGCAGTGGATTTGCAGGCGGCGGATGAGTTGGACGAGATGCTGCGGGGAAACACAAGCGATACGACACTTGCGGAGGTCTGTGCCGATACCTACAGTATTCTGCGTTTTGGTATCGAGCCGGACAGTAAGGTCAAGGCCGCTGTGAAAATCCGTTACAACGGGCAGACCGGTCCCTCCAAAAGTACCGGTGAGAATCACCCGTTAATGGGGGAGAAATCCACGAATTCCGACAGGGCCTATCAGGTCTTGAATGCCAGACATTTGTTTAATATACGTTTTATGGAATATGCCGGAGCGGCGAATATGGCTTCTGCCGCCTATACGCAGATGGCTGATATTATCTGGAATAGCACAGACGGCATTGTCGACAGCGGCCTGGTTTATGACGGCCAGAATAAGGTGACGGGATCAACCGCAGATTTTGTGCCGATCCGGCAGCTGACGGCAGGCAGCTCATATCAGGGCAAGGACGAACAGAATTCCTATACAATTCAGGGACTGAAGATCCTGCAGGAGAGAGTCTGGCCGACGGGAGCAGACGTTTCCGGCCAGGAGTTATATGCGACCGGATTGTTCCGGATCAATAAAGGGTCCATTACCAATGTGACGTTCTCCGGTGTGGCCGTGCAGGGGACCGATTACGTGGGCACTGTCTGCGGCATTAATTATGGTATGCTGTCGTCGATCGTTATTAACAAAGATCCGGCTGCCGCGGATAGCAATTACGTCGTCGGCCGGGATTATGTCGGCGGCATTGCCGGCTCCGATAAGCTGAATATAGCCGGTGCGGAAGTGATAAAAAAGCCGGCTTCTTATATCGGATTGGTCAATGGCGCTGCTGTATCCGGCCACTCTTATGTGGGTGGTATTATCGGCTATAGTGTACTGGGCAGAGCCGAGGAGAGTCAGGATACTGCATCTAAAATCCAGGATTGTGAGAACAAAGGGCGTGTGACAGCCCGTGCAATGGAAGGGTGGAGTGCGGACGGATACAAATATTTTGGCGGGATTGCCGGCTATAAGGACAGCGGCGAAATCGTAGACTGCACTTCCTCGACCGAAGGAGTATCCATAACAACGATTAATTCGGCAGAGCTTTCATTACTGGGCGATTATGTCGGCGGCATTGCCGGCTGTGTGAAGGACGCGGGGATTCTCGGATGTAGTACCGGCAGCGGCGTATTTTCCGGGCGAAATTATGTGGGCGGTATTGTGGGATTTTTTGGAACGCTGGCAAATGATGCTGCGTTTACCGGTGCGGAGCTGAACGGGCAGAGCGGAAAGCTTGCGTCTTCTTATGGAACAAACGGGCTGACGCTTATTGGAGAACAGTATGTGGGCGGAATTATCGGAGCCAGTGCAAAGCAGAAGGCAGACGGAACCTTATCCGATGCGGTTCTGACGACCGACCCGGTGCTGCAGATCAGTAACTGGCGGAACGATGGTTTAGCCATTGCGGCTAAGAGCTATTCCGGCGGAATTTCCGGATATAATACCGGTATCATTCGGAATTGCGGCAGTAATACCGATACCATTTTCCATGAACTGGCGGTTGACGGTACGGCATTGCTGAAGGTAATGGAAGCTTTCCTAATACAAGAGGAAGATCCGGCATACGGTTCCGGGCATGGCTATGCCGGTGGAATAGCCGGTTATAATAATGGAGAATTGCAGGCAAGCAGCAAGCAGAATATAACGGCAGTGGTCGCCGGACGGAATTATACCGGCGGTATTATCGGTTATAACGATACCAAGGGAAAAGTGGATGGAACCAATTACAACCTTGCAGGCGGCTATATCCGCGGCGACCGGTATGTAGGCGGCCTGGTTGGATTGAATGCGTCTTCCGGGCTATTCTCCGATGGCAGTGGAGACAGTGCGGCTAAGGCGCTGTCCGCCGATCCGCATCTGGTAGAGGGGAACCTCTGTGTGGGCGGTATGATCGGTGCCAACCTGATTGCTCCGGACAAGGACAAGTGGGTGCAATGTGCTGCGAATAATGAGAAGGGTACGGTTATGGCGGCAAAAGGCATCGCGGGCGGCTATATTGGTTATAACAGCCTGTTTGCCAATGAGGCCTCGATTAACGCGGCCCTGACAGCGATGAATGCGATTCCTTTCACGCTGCAGGCGGAGGAGACGGTTAAAAGGGTCCTTGCAATCGCTCCGTCCGTCAGCAGCCATATGCTTACGTTACTGGATACGACAGCCGGATACGAGGCTGCGGCTGGTAATACCGGGGCAGGTACGCGGACGAACCGGCTGAAGATGGTCGGCGGCGGCATCTGCGCAGGCGGTATTATGGGCTATAATGCTGCCGGTTCCAGGCTTACGCTTACCTATCTGAGGAATAAAACCGAGGTAAAGAGTACGGATGCCATTTCCTCCGCAACCGATTATACGAGCCTGAAAAATGCGGGCAAGTCTGAGCCGGCCCTATCTGTAAAGGACGGCGTACCGGTTGCATACGCATATACAGGAGGCATAATTGGTCTGGCGGAAAATACCGTGACAATCCGTGACTGTATCTCGACCGGAGCGCTTTCCAGTGAAAAGGGCACATACACAGGTGCCATAACGGAAGTGAACAAGGGCACGGTTATTGCCTGCCATGCCGGGGATTTTGGCCGTTCGGCAGACTCATACGTGGGCGGTATTGTCGGCCGGAATGAAGGTACCATCTATAATAGTAACGTGACCGGCGCCATCCGGGGGGCAAATGTCGTAGGCGGCATTGCTGCCGAGAATTATGGTACGATTTCGAATAATGACGAAAATGGCGCGTATAGCAGAATCATCGATACGGGTAAGGTTTCTGCCGGCGGTGTAATCGCCGGCGGCGTTGCCGGGTTTAATGCCGGGACGATTGAACGCTATGAGATTGGCAGCGATCTAAGCGGCAATGTCGGCTACTTCGGGGGGATTGCCGGGGTAAATGCCGGAACCGTAAGGGATGTTTCGATGGTCCAGGGAATCAGCATTGGAGGAAATCGCTTCGTCGGCGGATATATCGGCTGGATGTGGAATAAAGGCGGCTCATCCCTTACCGTAAGCGGTTTAACAAACCTGGCGTCGGTGACGGCGGAGAATGGATATGCGGGCGGTATTGTGGGATATGTGGCCCGGCCCGGGGATGCCGGGGAAGTTGTGATTTCGGAGTGTTATTCTTACGGTAGTATTACGGCCGCAAATGCGAATGATGCCGGAGGAATCACGGCCTATAACAGTGGAACGATTGAAAAATGCGGGACTTATGGAAACGTTACGGCCGCAAATGGAATCGCGGGCGGTATTGCTGCTGTTAATGCCTCTGCCGGGACGGTGCGGTCCTCCACGGTCGCCGCGGGATCGGAACCGTGTGTGATTCACGGCGGGACGTATGCGGGCGGGATAGTGGGCCTGCAGCAGGGAAACGCAGTCCTTACGGATTGTGAAAATGCCGCCGATTTGTATAGCAATAGTGCCGTAACCGGTGGAATTGTCGGAGGTATCACTGAATTACCGGAAAATGGCGCCATGGTGATTCAAAACTGTAAGAACTATGGCACGCTAAGCCTCACCTCAGCGCCGGGTGCAGTGGGCGGAATCGTCGGTAAGTCGTTCGGATCCGTGACCTCGGCGGCGTTACAGGTGACAAACTGTATTAATACCGGTAATTTTACAGGCAGCAGTCTGACGCCGGATTCATCCTGTACGACGTCGGCGGGAATTATCGGGGTCCAGGAATATGCGGGGCTGCGTACGTCCCTTGCCGGATGCAGAAATTATGGAAACACCATTAACGGCAACGGCAGTGGAATCTTCGGTGTGGTTAATGGCGGCGGAATTTCCATTTCCCATTGCTTTGGTGTCCGAGACTTGACGTACCCGGTGACCAATGCGGCGCTGGATCAGAATGAATCCAATTGTTATTTTGGCACGGCAGAGAAGGGTAAGGGTTATGCGCTGCGCATTCCGGAAGGAGCGGCGCCATTTTCTGCGGTTCTCCTGAAATATCCAGGGACGGTTATTCTCACCGGAATGCCGGTGAATCCATGGACCTTTACCGGCTCCAATCGAGATCTCTATGACCGGCTGGATGGATCCCTTAGCAGGAATAATCTGGTCGGCAAAAGACCCTTGGATTCCATTAGCGCGCCGGATGTAACCTGGTCAGAGGGGACCAGTTACGACATCTCCTGGTCACCGATTACGAGTGCGGATCAATTAGAGGATCTTATCGGTTACGAGATAAAGGCTTATGTAGACGGCGGATCGGAGCCGATTACCCTTGGCACTGCATCCGGGGGCTCCTCCAGCCTGCCGGGTGTGGACCTAAATGCTTATTCCGGACGGACCTTACAAATTTATGTAATAGCGGTGGCCGTAGATGCGGAGGATGTACTGTATACCAATTCGGCCCAAGGCGCGTTAACAATCCTACCGATACCGTAACAAATCCTTACATTAGCAGAAAAGATAAAGGGAGACAGAGATATGTCCGGACCGAAAGGAAAACAAATAAATAATAAAGGTGCTGCCATGATTCTGGTGCTCTGTATCATGATGGTTTTTCTGGCGCTTTCTCTGTCGATCCTTTTGGCCGCTTCCGTGATGCAGGGGACCGCCAGGAAGGCGGCCGTCAGTGAACGCTGTAAATCGGCAGCCTTCTCCTACAGTGAGATGGTGGAGCGGCAGCTGGTGGTGGGGGCGGAAGTGATCAGCAGTATGGAAGCAGACAGTGTGAAAAGCCTGTTCCGGACACTCATCGTCGATGGCGGTGCTGCCGGTGTGTATGACCCGGAGGAAACGGCGGATGTACCGGAGAAGATTACCTTAGCCTGCGGTATGGAAGGGGAATCCATCGGACAGACTCTGAACGGCTATAATATTCAAATGCAGGTGTACTGGGAAGGCGACGGCAAGGAGATCGAAAATGCGCTTAATGCTGCCGGGAGTGATCCGCTGGAGATTGAACAGGCATACCGTGACATCCGCCTTTATGTAGATGTAATCTGTGTAAAGGCAAGCGAGTCGTATCGTGTGCGTTCGGAGTATGCCGTTACGGTCGTTGGAGGCGTAAATGGGAACCCTGAATGGGGCTTTACATTGGGAGGTCGATATTGATGGTGAGAAGAATATTAAAAAGTCAGGCCGGAACATCGATTGTCTCTGTCATTGCGGCTTTTGTCATCCTGATGATCGGCATTTCCATGATGACGACGGCGATCATGGTGTCCCAGAATATTTCGAACAATTCCCTGAAGATCCGGCAGCTGACGGAGGAAGCTCTCGCTGCTTATTATATGGGCGAATGTGCAGAGGAAAGCCAAGAGATGAATTTTACGATTCAGCCGGCAGAGGGAACACAGGCGGCGGTATATGCACAATTCAAAGGAATATTTACGACTTATACCTATACAACGACATCCGGTACGGAGCGATTCCTGCTGTACCATTTTGCTGCCGAGGAGTAACATGCGCAGGGAGATATCATGAAGAATAAAGGCGTCCGAGAGAATAAAAAAGGATATACATTAATTGAACTGGTGGTTACCTTTGCGCTCATAGGGATCTTTATGACGGCGGCAATTGTTACCCTGACTTCGTTTATGCGGATCTATACCAGAGTCAGCAGTGTATCCAGAGCACAGACCGTGGCCGATATGCTGACACAAACGCTTGTGTCCGAATTGGAGTCCGCCTATGACAAGGGCACAGGATCGGTGATCATTGCGGCGGGGTCCGGATCGGGCACGGGCAGTGTTTCCTTTGATAACAGAGAAGGCATACCGCTGAAAATCTATACGAATCAGGACGGATATCTGATTCTGGCTTATGAGACCGTAACGGACAGCAGCGGTACGGTTGTGAGCGAGGCAGTCGACTGGTATTACGGGGAAGAAAATTATATGGGTACAAAGATCACACAGCTTGGATTTGAACAGGTGCCGGATACCAATTTGATTAAGCTCACATTAGAGCTGACCCACCAGAAAACCGGGTATTTCTATACTACGGAGAAGGTGTTTCCGTGCTACAATTTACGGGCGGACGATATACAAGTGCAATAAGGCGTGAGAATAAGGAAGAAGGCTCTAGAATAAGGAAAGATTTAGTAAAAACCTAAAAAAACCTGTTGACAATTAGCGGTGCTGACGTTATGATCACTATATCTTTCTCCTTTGAAATTCTTTTTTACAACCGGCTGTATTGCATTAAGTGTAATTCTGACTATTTTAAGTGCATCGTGTTTTCTTTCCCAAAATCGTGATAGAATTACCTTAACAACAAAACCACTTAACTGGTAAAGCTAAAACTGCTGATAAGCAAATTAAAACAAACAAAAAAGGAGAATAAGTTATGAAAATGTTACAAAAATTAAGAAAGAACCAGAAGGGTTTTACCCTGGTAGAGATGATCGTAGTTATCGTCATCATTGGAATTTTGCTGGCTGTATTGGTACCGGGAATCATGAAGTGGATTGACAAATCCAAAGATTCACAGATCCAGACGAATGCAAGAACCGCTTATCTGGCTGCTTCTACCGCGCTGACGGAAGAGTATGCTAAGACGGGTGCAACGCAACCTGATTTAGACGGGTTACTGGATTTAATTGCCGCCTCCGGTGTTGATGCCACCTATCCGGGAGAGATCACAGACGTAACATATGAATCTGATGATAAAACCGATGGAATCGCATACTTTACAATCAAAACAATGGTTTATGAAGAGGATGGCATTACCGCAACACTGGCGGATGGTAAGTGGACTATCACACGGTAACCCTTTTAAGCAACATAATTCTGGCAAATAAGGAATCCAAACAAAATGCTGAAAAGGATAAAAGAAAAGCTCCCCAGACTTATTATATACCTTATGATTCTTGTTGTGGTAATCCTTATCCTTACACCGGTGATACAGCATTACCGTAAGGTGACAGAGGCCAGAACTATTTTATCCGAAGCGAAAAATATACAGTTGACTATGCGGCTGCTAAGTATTCAGTACAATGCAGGCGGCCAGTCAATTTATGATCCGGCGGCTGGTGGCGGCATGTCGGAAGCTACAGCCAAAGAAGTCGCCGATATGTCCGGTGCCGAAGGCGAGATTATTCTGCTTTCGTGGAATCATACCTATGAGAAACCGGAGCGATTCCTGTACAGGAGTGGCGATTATATGGTAATATACCAATATGAGCTGGACAGAGATCAGGATACATGGGAAGTGAACGAGCTGAACCGGATCCTGGATCCTGGTAAGTAAATGTGAGAAAATCCTGCCCGGACACATGATCTGGACAGGATTTTTCATACGGCAGGAGCTGATCCTGCCGTATGAAAAATCCTGTACGTGACAAGAAGGAAGAAGGATGATAAAGGAGTCGATAGGATGCCTGTAATCCGTTATGTTCTGATGTTTCTAGTGGGAGCCGCGTGCTTTTACCTTTTAAATGGAATTATTATTTCCGCCGTGGGGACGATAAGAATTAAGGAAGGATACCGCCGTCTTTTTAGCGGAGGGGTAAAATTCCGGTATTTTCTGACAGCCGTTACGGGAGGCATAGCCGCTCTGGCCAGTGCGTTATGGCAGGAGACGTTACCGGCAGCGGTGACACTATTCGCGCTTCTGGCCCTCATGCTGTTAGTGACGGTGGTAGATATCGATACGATGGAGATTCCGAATGGATTTGCCGCGGCGATTTTTGTCGTTGCGTTGGTATCCTGTCTGACGATGCCGGGGACGAGCCTGATCGCACGTGTCATTGGTTTTTTCTGTGTCAGTGTGCCGTTGCTTTTGCTTACCCTGCTGATTCCAGGAGCCTTTGGCGGCGGCGATATTAAGCTGATGGCTGCCTGCGGTTTCTTCTTAGGATGGAAGCTAAACCTGATCGCGTTGGCGATTGGCATTTTTACCGGCGGGATCTGGGGGATCTGGCTGCTGGCCACTAAGAAAAAGGAACGGAAGGAGCATTTTGCCTTCGGCCCGTTCTTGTGTGTGGGAGTTGTCTGTGCCTGGTTCCTTGGAGAGAGACTGCTGGACTGGTATTGGGGATTTCTTATATTATAAGAGATTCTGCCATGGAGATTTTGCGGTTTTTGTTATAATAAGGGGAATCGGAAGTGAAATAGGACAGGCGGAGAGGTGTAATTATGCCGAAATATCATTATAAGGCGCTGAATGAAGAGGGGAAGCGTGTCAGCGGCACGATGCAGGCCCAGGACGAAGGGCAGCTATATCAGAAGCTGAGAGCAGAAGGGCTGGCATTTACCGGCGCGAAAGCCGTGGGCGTGAAAAAGCAGACGAAGAAGTTAAAAGCTCTTCAGCTGTCGGATTTCTGCCGGCAGATCGGGACCTTAACCGGCTCCGGTGTTTCACTGGTGCGGGCGATTAATATTATGGTTCAGGATGAGTCTATTAAACCTGCCCACCGGGCTATTTATGAGGATGTCTTAAGACTGGTGCGCCAGGGGATTGCCCTGTCCGACGCGATGGAGCAGCAGGGCGGTGCTTTTCCGGAGCTGTTAACCAATATGTTCCGGGCGGCGGAAGAGAGCGGCGGAATGGATAAGACGGCGCTGCGTCTGGCGAGACACTATGACAAGGATTACCGGCTGCAGGCTAAGGTCAAAAGCTCCACCACTTATCCAAAGATCCTGTGTTTTCTGATTGTCGTAGTGGTAGTATTTATGATGGGCTTTGTTTTACCATCCTTTGAGGATATGTTCAGCCAGATGGAAACACTGCCATTGCCGACGAGGATTCTATTTGGAATCAGTGATCTGGTGACAGAACACTGGCTGATTCTGCTGGTTCTTGTGGTTATTTTGTTTTTTGTAATTCGAATTATTTTGATGATGCCCAAGGTGCGGTTAGGCATGGACCGGATCAAGACACATCTGCCGCTATTCGGCAAGCTCTGGAGGACAATTTACACCGCCCGGTTTGCCCGGACCTTAAGTTCGTTGTATTCCGCCGGAATACCGATTGTGGCCGCCATGCAGGTGGCGAAGAAGACCGTCGGTAATCTCTATATTGAGTCGCAGTTTGAAGGTGCCATCGCTTTTGTCCGGGGAGGCGGGAATTTATCCGAAGCGATTGACCAAATTGACGGATTTGTTCCCAAAATGACTTCATCCATTCGTGTCGGCGAAGAAACCGGTGGTCTGGACGCGATGCTGGATACGATTGCCGATACGCTGGAATATGAGTCGGAAATGGCCATTAACAAGATGGTTTCCTATATGGAGCCGGCATTGATTATTGCCATGGCCGTGATCGTCGGATTTATTATGGTTGCCGTTATGATGCCGATTTATGGATCCTATAATTCCATCGAATCATCGTCTTATTAATATAAGAAACAGAAAGGGAAGCGGCTATGATAACAATCGTTTATCTGTCTAACCGGACTATCCAGGTGGTCGTGGGGAATGAAGGGACAGCTTCGGCTCAGGTTAAGGAAGCCTACGAGGTCGAAGCACCGGAGAATTCCCTGATTAATGGTGTGGTCACGGCGCCGGAAGAATTGGCAGACTGTTTGTCGGCCTTTTGGAAAGAGAAGCGCCTGCCGAAGAAGAATGTCCGGCTGGTGCTGAATAGTTCCCAGTTCAGTACGAAGGTGATTACCACTCCGATTCTGGGGTCTGCCAAGATGTACCGGAATGTCGCCAGAGAATTTAATGCGGCGGAACCGGACCAGGCTTTGTGCGGATATTATCGACTGACCGGAGGGAAGAAAAAGGGAATGTGCGAAGTTTTTGCTTCGATGATGGAGCAGAGCTTCTTAGAGGTATACCGCAAATTATTTGACAGTATCGGAGTGGAACTGGTATCGGTGGAGGCGGCTCTTGGCTGTGCGGTAAACCTGCTTGGGCGTTCCGACAGGCTGAAAGGTAAGGCGGCAATCGTGCAGATTCTGGATGAACACAATCTGACGAGTGTGCTGATGAATGACGGCCGATATATTTATTCTACCGTAAACCGCCTTTTTAGTGAACGGGGCAGCGAAGGTTTTGGCAGGGAGGTCGCCCGCTCGATCAGCGGGATCACGCAGTTCGTTTCCGCGCAAAAGATCGAGGGACAGATCCGTGATATCTACTGGGCAGGATTTACCGCGGAGGAGCAGAAGCTCTGTGCCGACAGCATCCTGCAGGACAGCGGACAGCTCGCCCTCCATGAATTGGGTCAGGAGAAGATAATCCGTATGGGAAGCAATGAGCTGCGGTTTTCCGATTGGATATATCCGGTCAGTGCCTTGCTTAAGACGCAGAATGAATACAACCAGCTGATTTGTTACAAGCAGGTTTCGCCGGAGATGAAGAAACGTAAGGCACTGTTTAAAATGCTGACGCCGGTAATTGCCGTGCTGGCAATGTGCCTGATCGCTACTGCGGGGCTGGCAATTACCTACCAGGTGATCCATGCCGGGCGTGTGAAGGCAGAGGAGTATAATACCCGGCAGTCGGTTCTGGAGCAGGTGGCGGAATACGACCGGTTAAGCAGTAAAAATATCTCTAATCAGGCAAGGCTTGCGTCTATTAATCGGGCGGCAGGGTATATTGCTTCTTACCCCCATTTGAATAGTCGGGTGAATCATGCCTTCTTCCGGTGTTCCTCCGGACTGGCCGGCGAAACACAGATTAGCATTAAGAGCTTCAGCGCTGAGACCGGAATCGTCCAGATTGACGCCTCGGCAGGCGAAGTGGCGGTTATTCATCAGTTTATTGAGAACCTGGGACTGGACCCCTATTTTTCGGAGATTGACTATTCCGGATATACCTTTTCAGAAACCGAAGGAAGCTGGACCATTAATCTGATTTGTTATCTTTCTGCAGAAGCCGGAAAATAAAATCGGATCTCTAAGGGGAGAAGGGATAGATTATGAATTTAGAAATAAAAATGACAGAACGGGATAAAAAATTAATTGTTCTTTTGATGGTTATTGTAGTGGCGGCTATCTTTGGCTTTTTTGTCATTTATCCGTTAACGAAGTCAATCAGCGATGAAATGCTGGAGCGCGAGTACCAACAAAACCTGCAGCGGGAAAATGAAGAAAAGCAAGTGATGCTTCCGGCGACCCTGTCCATGAATGAAGCGCTTTACAAGGATCTGGAAGCGGCCACAGCGGACTTCTATTCTTATATGCAGAGCCTGCAGATTGATAAACTGCTAACCGGGTTGGTTCTGAGTAAGGGCCTTGAATCGAAAAGCTTAAGTATTACGATGCCGACAGAATATCTGTCGTTAGCACCTTTTTATGCGTCAGACGCAGCGAAAACGACTCCCGAGGTGACCAGTCAGACCACGGAGGCAAGTGATACTTCGCTGGACAGTTATCTCGAGGAGGATCCCGATACGGAAGCAGTCAGCTCGGATCCGAATCTCTTTGCCGGCCTTTATAGCGCTGCGGTGTCGATGACGGTCAGCGGCGACCAGACACTCTTGCAGTCACTCGTAGATGATCTGTTTATGAATTATCCTTCGATCCGGATTACTTCCTTATCCTGGAGTACGAAGACCGGTACCTATCAGGGTGAGGGGGATACCTATGAGATCCTGACGGAAAACACCCTGGATCTGCGGCTGGATGTGTATATGTATGACAGCAGAGAATAGTAGGTTTTACGATATAGGGAAGCAAGCGTGAAAAGGGGGTTGGCATGGATACTTTCAGAAGGATTCGCATCGGTGAGGTACTGATCGAATATGGCTATATCACTCCGGAGCAGCTGGAAGCGGCACTGGCAAATCAAAAGGAAAATCCCGGAAAGCTTTTGGGCACACTCCTGGAAGATATGGGATTTATTACAGAGAAGCAGAAGCTGATGGCATTGGGCCAGAAGCTGAATCTGAGTATTATCGATATTTCAGAGGTAACGGTGAATACCGAAGCAGTTGCTAAGCTGCCGCGGCAGTTGGCAGAAAAATACCGAATGCTGCCGCTCGCAGTCCGGGATGGGATCCTGGTGATTGCTACGGATGAGCCGCTGAATTACTATGGAATTGAGGATGTTCGGCAGGTAACCGGCATGCAGATCGAGATTGTCTTATGCGAGCGTGCGGTGCTGGAGCGGGCCATACAATACTACTACTCGGAAGTCAGTGCCAGACAAGTGGCAGACCGGGCCAATTTGACCGATATGAACATTATCGACGAGGACATCACGGAGGATGAGGGTGATGAGGATACCGTCGTGATCTCATTGCTGAACAGCTTTCTGGAGCGTGCGGTAATTACTAACGCCAGTGATGTCCATGTTGAACCTTATGAGAAGAAGATTCTCATCCGGATGCGTCTGGACGGCGCGATCACAGACTTTATGACTCTGCAGAAGAAGCTTCATAATTCGTTGATTGCCCGGATTAAGATTCTTTCCGATCTGGATATTGCCGAAAGACGCGTGCCTCAGGATGGACATTTCCGGATTCGGATCCATGGAGAAATGACGAATATCCGTGTGTCCCTGATTCCCACGGTGTTTGGCGAAAAGGCAGTATTGCGTGTATTAGCCGGTAACAGTTTGATTGACTACCAGGATTCCTATGGAATGAATAAAGCGGATCATGAAAAGTTTTCGTCCGCGCTAAATTCGCCCAATGGAATCATTTATCTGACCGGTCCGACCGGTTCCGGTAAGACGACGACGCTGTATATGATTTTGCAGGATATGGTTAAGAGGAATGTCAATATTTCCACCATTGAGGATCCGGTAGAGAAGAATCTGGACCGGGTGAATCAGATGCAGGTGAACAACATGGCAGGACTGACCTTTGAGGCAGGACTGCGGGCGTTACTGCGGCAGGATCCGGATATTATCATGGTCGGTGAGACACGTGATGCCCAGACCGCCAATATCTCTGTACGTGCGGCAATTACCGGTCACCTGGTGTTTTCTACTCTGCATACGAACGATGCGGCATCTTCCGTAGTGCGTTTGATTGATATGGAACTGGAGCCATATATGATCGCCAACTCTCTGGTGTGCATTGTCGCACAGCGTCTGATGCGTAAGGTTTGCCCGGAATGTGGCCGGGAAACGGAACCGACAGAGCAGGAGCGGGCATTTTTGGGCCGGGATGTGAAGACCGTTAAATACCCGGGCGGCTGTAATTATTGTAATTCCACCGGTTACAGAGGCCGGACGGCGATCCATGAGATTTTATTGGTCGATAAAGCCATCCGTAAAATGATTTCCAACCGGGCGACGACCGAAGAGATTAAGCAATATGCCATCCAAAATCAGGGGATGAAGACGCTTAAGGACTGTGCGGTCGATCTGGTGTCAGCGGGTGTCACGACGATGGAAGAGTTAATGAAAGTGGCTTATTACGACTGACGTATCGTCAGTCGTTCACTTATTACTTGGAAGAAAGAGAAGGAAGAGAAGGATGCATCCGGAAATGAATAGAATTATTGAAATGGGACGGCAGTTAAAATGCTCGGATATCCATATATCCGAAGGCCTGCCGATGATGATCCGTATCGACGGGAGCCTCGAAGAAGCGCCACTGCAGCCGACGCCGGAAGAGACGAGAGAAATGATATTAAGCATGCTGAATGAGCAGGAGAAGACGCTGTTGGAGGAAGGAACGGATATTGACTTTGCCGTCCAGACACCAGACGGTAACCGGCAGCGTGTAAATGTATTTAAACAGCAAGGGAAGAGCGCGGCGACGATCCGGCTTTTGAATAATACGATCCCAGAGCTTCAGGAACTGCACTTACCGGCTATTTTGAACGAACTGGCGGAAATGCCCCGCGGGCTGATTCTGGTTACCGGCCCCACCGGAAGTGGTAAATCAACCACCCTGGCAGCTATGATTAATCATGTTAACCGGACCAGACCGGAACATATTATCACGATTGAGGACCCGATCGAGTATGTATATGAAGGCGCCAAAGCACTGATTCATCAGCGTGAGGTTGGCCGGGATGTGACGAACTTTGCTTCTGCCTTAAGATCCTCTCTGCGTGAGGATCCGGATATTATTCTGGTGGGAGAGATGCGAGACTATGAGACCATTTCCGCCGCATTGACAGCCGCTGAAACCGGCCATTTGGTCATGTCGACGCTGCATACGACAGGTGCCGCGCAGACCATTGACCGTATCATTGATGCCTGTCCGGCAGCGAGCCAGGGCCAGATCCGGACACAGCTGGCCGGTGTTTTAAAAGGTGTTATTACCCAGACCCTAATCCCCCATGCGTCCGGAACCGGGCGGGTTCCGGCTACCGAGATTTTGACCGGCACGGACGCGGCGCTGAACGTGATTCGTGAAAACAAGTGCCATCAGCTTGGTACGATTATGCAGGCTGGCGCGGCATACGGGATGCATACCTTAAACGGCGATCTTTCCCGATTGGTTGCGTCTGGAATGATTACGCCGGAGAATGCTAAAAAATATTCAAATGATAAAAAAGATTTAGAGAATTACTTGTGATACCAGGGTCAAAAGGTCATGCTTTTTCATGCTTGCATGAAAAAGCATGACTTTGGGACCCGCAAAACATGAGAAAGTAGCCCGAACAGGGCGGATTTCGAATGTTTTTAGGATTGCGAGAGCACAAAGTGCGTAGCAATCCGCAGGTATCAGGGGTCAAAATACTTTTTGACCCCAACATCTCATTTATTTCTAAACCCATTTCTTCCAATTACTCCATGTGTAGCGTGCGGAAAGAAGTACAAAATAAGGAGGAAAGGAGGTGACAAAAGGGCAAATGAAAAAAATTCTAAAAAAATTAATGGCTGTATTTCTGGCACTCTTATGTCTGCCCATATCGGCTCTGGCAGCAGAGGGTAACTGGGGACTTGGATTTGGGACCCAGGGTCAGCAGCCTACCGGCAATGCCACCGCGGAGGAGCTTCTGCAGTATAATGCTTATTATGTCGGAAACAATGAAGAAAAAACCATTTATTTAACATTTGACGGCGGATATGAGAATGGAAATACGGAGAAAATCCTGAATGTATTAAAAGAAACCGGAGTGCCTGCCGCCTTTTTTATGGTGGGAACGTATATCCGTGATAACCCGGACATTGTGCGCCGTATGGCGGCGGAAGGACATATCGTCGGAAATCACACGATGCACCATAAAAATATGTCCGCTATCTCAGATAAGGAGACCTTCGCCCAGGAGCTTCAAGGGACAGAGGAACAGTACAAAGCGGTAACCGGTCAGGAAATGCCGAAATATTACCGGCCGCCGGAGGGTAAGTATGATGTAAATAATTTACAGATGGCTTCGGAATTGGGCTATACGACTGTGTTTTGGAGCCTTGCTTATGTAGATTGGTATGAAAATGACCAGCCGACGAAGGAGCAGGCTTTTGATAAGCTAATTCCCCGTATTCATTCGGGAGCAGTTCTTCTGCTGCACAGTACGTCTCAGACAAATGCGGAAATTCTGAAAGAGTTAATTGAAAAGTATAAAGAGATGGGATATGAATTTAAGGCACTCAATGAGTTGACGGCATAAGCTCGTTAAATAAATAACAGGAAAGGTACAGCAAAAGCTCTATTAACTTTGCTGTACCTTCTTCTATAAAAAAGGAGAATCCATATAGCTTATCAATAAATTAGCCGGTAAGGGAGGCAAAGCGTGTGCTTGCCGGGATTAATCCTCATAGTGCTCGTGGGAGTCCTCGATTGCGGACAGGGCCGCTTCGCTGGAGGCACAGAGACAGTCCACATAGGTATCTCCCACATGCGTTTTAGCGCCGATCAGCACCGGAACCTCTACGCAGAGCTTCTGGTTGATGGTAAAGGAACAAGTACCATTTTTTTTGCCATGGCATTTTTCGTCTCCCCTTTTAATCTTGGGTTCGCCGCAGCAGATGGTCTTAACCGGACCGGTTTTTACAAAGGGAATCACCTCGACCGGGACGCAGACTGCAAGTGCCTGATAGCCGACAGCCGGGCAGCCGCCCTCCCTTTCACAATTATCAGAAAAATCAGCGGTTTCAAATCCCGCAGAAGTAATATCGGACATAACGTCTCCTTTCAAAACATGAGTTAAAGTATACCTTATCTTATGTCATAGAAACGCTTTTGTTAATAAAAAAAAATGCGCTTTGGCGCATTCTTTTTTATAGGAAGATCTCAACTATTTGAGTAATAATCCGCCGTACTGCAGGAAGAGCGGCGCGAATACCAGAGATACAATCGTCATCAGCTTGATCAGAATGTTGATAGACGGGCCGGAGGTATCCTTAAAGGGATCGCCGACGGTATCGCCGACCACTGCTGCCTTGTGGGCTTCGCTGCCTTTGCCGCCGTGGTTGCCTTCTTCGATGTATTTCTTGGCATTGTCCCAGGCCCCGCCGGAGTTACTCATGAAGATTGCCATCAGGACACCGGTTACCAGAGAGCCTGCCAGCAGACCGCCCAGAGCGGCAGTGCCGAGTAGGATGCCGACTGCCAGAGGCGCCAGTACGGCCATCAGGCCGGGAACCAGCATTTCCTTCAGTGCGGAGGTAGTGGAAATGGCTACACAGGAAGCATAATCCGGCTTGCCGGTACCCTCCATGATGCCGGGGATCGTACGGAACTGTCTGCGAACTTCTTCAATCATGCTGTAAGCAGCCTTGGAAACGGATTCCATGGTCATAGCAGAGAAGAGGAAGGGCAGCATGCCGCCGACCAAAAGACCGATGGTTACATTGGAGTCAAGAATATTGATTCCGGTAAGGTCCAGACCAACTGCCTGGGCGTAGGATACGAACAGAGCCAGCGCGGTAAGGGCGGCAGAGCCGATCGCAAAGCCTTTGCCCATAGCAGCAGTAGTGTTGCCTACAGCATCCAGCTTATCGGTGATCTTACGAACGGAATGATCCAGTCCGGACATTTCCGCAATACCGCCGGCGTTGTCCGCAATCGGGCCGTACGCGTCAACCGCGACGGTAATACCGGTGGTGGACAGCATGCCCACGGCTGCCAGTGCAATACCGTACAGACCGGCTACCTGATACGAAACAAAGATGCCCAGGCAGATCAGCAGGATCGGAATACAAGTGGACATCATACCTACCGCGAGACCGCTGATGATCGTGGTAGCGGGACCGGTTTCGGACTGCTGGGCAATCTTCTTAACGGACTTGTAATCACCGGAGGTATAAACTTCCGTAATAATACCAATGGCCAGTCCGACAATCAGGCCGGCAATAATGGCAATTGCTTCATTGAAGCCGTTGAAGAAAAACTTGCTTAATAGAATGGAACCAACCACTACCAGCGCACTGGATACATAGGAGCCCATTTTCAAAGCTTTATGCGGATTGGAACCTTCGCTTCCTCTTACGAAGAAGGTAGCAATGATAGAGGCCAGAATCCCAACGGCCGCCAGAGCCAGAGGGAAGACAGCGCCTTCCACATTATAGGTAATCACACCAAGCGTTAAGGCGGATACAATAGCACCTACATAGGATTCAAACAGGTCGGCCCCCATACCGGCTACGTCGCCGACATTGTCGCCTACGTTATCGGCGATAACGGCCGGGTTTCTCGGATCGTCCTCAGGTATGCCTGCTTCTACCTTGCCCACCAGATCAGCGCCTACGTCGGCGGCTTTCGTGTAAATTCCGCCGCCTACACGGGCAAACAGGGCGATGGAAGAAGCTCCCAGGCTGAAGCCGGAGATTACGGAAATCTTGTCTACGCCGAGCAGAATAAAGATTAAGCTGCAGCCAAGCAGACCAAGACCTACTACGCACATACCCATAACAGAGCCGCCGTCAAAAGCAATGCCCAGCGCTTTGTTCATACCGCTGGTCCTGGCAGCGTTGGCCGTACGGACATTGGCCTTAGTAGCTACATTCATGCCTACATAACCGGCGCCTACTGAGAATATCGCGCCTACCAGGAAGCAGATGGCCGTGTCCCAGCCAATGCCGAAGCCGATGGCGGTGAAAAGCACGATTACGAAGACCACCAGAATCTTATATTCGGCAAAGAGAAAGGCTCTGGCTCCTTCGCTGATTGCGGACGCGATTTCTTTCATGCGCGCCGTTCCCTCTTCCTGTTTTGACACGCTGCCAGCCTTGATGAAGGCAAACACCAGTGCCAATACAGCCAGCACGGGTGCCGCGTACAACAGGACGTTTGTTAAGTCATTCATTGTTTTTCGATCCTTCCTATGATTTACTCTATGACGTAACTATAATAATACAATAAAATTTGCAGTCAGGCAATACTTATTTGTGAAACAATTTACGGTTTTTAGAATTTATTAGTAATGAAAAGAGGCGGTTATTCCGAGTGATTTTCGTAGTTTCGGCAGAACGGGTGTTTGCAAAGAAGATGAATCTGTGTTATACTGATAAGAGTCTATGAGAGGTTCGGCTTGACAGTGAACGGTCAGGCGGTATAATGATAATGACCAATTTAGCGGGAGGAGAATTACGTGGCACAGGCAAAGCGCAAAACAGTCGCTAAAACCAGCGCAGGGAAGACCGGCGCGAGAAAAAGCACAGCCGGGAAGAAACAGACGGGAAGAAAGACTTCTTCCTCCCGTACGAATAATAAGAGAAAAACTGCCGGGAAGCAGGATGAGGGAGGAATTCTACAGGAAATTTCCATCCTTCTTTCCTTTGCGCTGGCTGTCATTTTGTTTTTGGGAGTCTTGGATGTTGCCGGTGAGTTCGGCAGTGTTCTTCATGATGTAGAGTTCGGCTTATTCGGTTCACTGGCCTATTTGTTTCCACCCTTACTATTCTGGGCGGTTTGTTTCCTTATATCGAATAGCGGGCACGAATACCGGCTGGCAGCCAGTGTAAAGGTATTGATTGCCTTGCTTACCTTTGCCGCATGCTGCGGAATTGTGGAGCTGTTGGGCGGCAGAGGACTGGAAATGTCCTATTCACGGCAGGAGTACTATAAATATGGAGCCGATGGACTGAACGGTGGCTGGGTTGGCGGCGTGCTGTTTGATTTTCTGTACCCGCTGCTGGGAATGCTGGGCAGTTATGTGGTATTAGTAATCATTGCGATCATCGGCGTGGTGACTACCACCGGCAAGTCCTTTATTAAGCCCTTACATAAAGGCGGCAGCCGGGTTGTGATTACAGCCAAAGAGGATCTTACCCGTTTCAGAGAGAATCAGGCCATCCGTTCTGCCAAGCGCAGAGAGGAACGCCTGCGTGTAGAACAGAAAGTCCAGGGAGTTGCGCTGGATAATACAAAGCTGCCGGAATCGGAGGCAGAGGCAGAGGAAACACCTGAGGCGCCTGTCCGGGAGCGGAAGCCACAGGTGGATGCCAGTCAGTTTACCGGACAGATTCATCTGCCCCTGTCCGGTGAGCCGGCAGCGGCGCCGGCGGAGATGCCTCCTGCCGGCAGGGAGCGGGTGGCGGTTCAGAAGGACCAGCGTACCCTGGCAGAGCTGGAAGCCTTGGATGCAGAGCTGAAGGCAGGTATGGAGATGCCGGGGGAAGAGGACTTCTTCTCTTTTGAGAGACCAGGCAGTCCGCTTGCTACCGCAGCGGAACCGGTTATCCCCGGATGGGAAGGAATGCCGGAGGACGCGGAAGACCCTATGGCAGCTTACGATGCGTTTCGCGACGCACCGAGTCCGGAGGCAGTGCTGCGTGAGACAGTGGCAGCAGTATCGGTGCCGGTACCGGCGCCGGCGCCGGTGAAGAAGAAGTATGTTATGCCGCCGCTGCGGCTCCTGAAGTCCGGCCGGCGAAGAGCCGGCATGCGGGATGCGGAGCTAAAGGCTACGGCGGTGAAGCTGCAGCAGACATTACAGAATTTTGGCGTGGGCGTAACGGTGACGGATATCAGCTGCGGTCCTTCGGTTACCCGGTATGAGCTTCAGCCGGAGCAGGGTGTAAAGGTAAGCCGGATCGTAGCCCTGTCCGATGATATTAAGCTGAATCTGGCAGCGGCGGACATCCGGATTGAAGCCCCTATCCCCGGTAAAGCGGCTATTGGAATCGAGGTGCCTAATCAGGAGAACCAGACCGTTTTCCTGAAGGAGCTTCTGGATTCCGAAGAATTTAAAAAGTTTCCGTCTAAGGTTGGATTTGGCGTCGGGCGGGATATTGCGGGGAAGGTCATTGTTGCGGATCTGGCCCGGATGCCCCACTTACTGATTGCCGGAGCGACCGGATCCGGTAAATCTGTATGCATCAATACGCTGATTATGAGTATTTTATATAAAGCCCATCCGGATGATGTGAAGCTGATTATGATTGACCCGAAGGTCGTGGAACTGAGCGTCTATAATGGGATTCCCCATCTGCTGATTCCCGTTGTGACGGATCCCAAAAAGGCGGCCGGCGCATTAAACTGGGCCGTGGCGGAAATGACGGACCGCTATAAGAAGTTCGCGGAACTGAATGTGCGGGATATAAAGGGCTATAACCATAAAGTAGAGGAAGCGGACGAAGAGGAAGAATTAGAGAAGATGCCCCAGATTGTCGTGATTGTCGATGAGCTGGCGGATTTGATGATGGTGGCGCCCGGTGAAGTGGAAGAAGCAATCTGCCGGCTGGCTCAGCTGGCCCGTGCGGCGGGCATTCATCTGGTTCTGGCGACACAGCGTCCTTCGGTTAATGTTATTACGGGCTTGATTAAGGCCAATGTACCCTCCCGGATAGCCTTTGCGGTATCCTCGGGCGTAGACTCCCGGACGATTATCGATATGGTCGGTGCGGAGAAGCTTCTGGGCAAAGGCGATATGCTCTTTTACCCTTCCGGTTATCCGAAGCCGGTGCGTGTACAGGGAGCTTTTGTATCCGACGAAGAGGTCGGAGCGATCGTGGAGTTCCTGACTAAGCAGACAGACGGCGCTCCGGTACATCATAAGGACCTGGAAATGAAAATGGAAGGTTCTTTTAAGGACGAGGGTTCGGTAGGAGCCGGTCAGCGGGATGAGTATTTTGAACGCTGCGGACGCTTTATTATTGAGAAGGAAAAGGCATCCATCGGTAATCTGCAGAGAGCTTTTAAGATCGGCTTTAACCGGGCGGCACGGATTATGGATCAGCTTTCGGAGGCCGGAGTAGTAGGCCCGGAAGAGGGCACAAAGCCCAGGCAGGTCTTAATGACCATGGCAGAGTTTGAGGAAATGACGGCAGGTTGGTAAGGAGGATATGGTATGACATTGGGGCAGCTGTTAGAAGGAATGGCATATGAATGCCTGAAGGGCTCTCTGGACACAGAGATCCGCCGGATCGCGTATGATTCCCGCAAGAACTGCGAAGGAGCGGCGTTTGTGTGTGTCAGCGGGACCAAGGTGGATGCCCATACCTTTGTTCCCCAGGTAATGGATAAAAAGGCGGCAGCCGTGATTGTGGAGAAGCCGGTGGAGACAGAGGGCGAAGCAGCTGTAATCCTGGTGCCGAATGCCCGTGTTGCCCTGGCAGAACTGTCGGCAGCATGGTTTGGCCACCCTACCCGCCGAATGACGGCGATTGGCTTGACCGGCACCAAGGGTAAGACTACCAGTACCTATATGCTGAAATCAATTCTGGAGGCTGCCGGTAAGAAGGTGGGAGTGGTCGGTACCAACGGCGCCGTAATTAACGGCAGGCATTATGTAACCAATAACACTACGCCGGAATCCTATGAATTGCAGCAGTATTTCTACCAAATGGCGGAAGCCGGCTGTGAATATATGATTATGGAAGTTTCCTCCCAGGGCATTATGATGAACCGGGTGGCAGGAATGACGTTCGATATCGGAATCTTTACAAATCTGTCCCCGGATCATATCGGTCCGAATGAACATGCCAGCTTTGAGGAATACCGTTCCTATAAAGGCAAATTGTTTACCATGTGCCGCAGGGGGATCGTGAACCGTGATGATCCGAACTGGGAAGCCGTGGTGGAAGGGCATACCTGTGAATTGCTGACCTTTGGGCGCACGGCGGCATCCGATTACCGCGCGGAGCAGATTGTACCGCTGAAAAGAGGTAGTTTTATGGGCATAAGCTTCCGGCTGGTGGGTAGAGCAGACTTCCCGGTAGAAGTAAATATTCCAGGCCTGTTTAATGTATACAATGCCCTGGGAGTTGTATCTGCTGCGTTGGAACTGGGGATTTCCAAGGAGGCTATTCAGAAGGCTCTGGCCGAAATCCGTGTGGATGGCCGTATGGAACTGGTTTATGCTTCGGATCGATTCTCCGTGATTGTAGACTATGCCCATAATGGTGTCAGCACCCGCAGCCTCCTGGAAACGCTTCGGGAATACCGGCCGGGACGGCTGGTGGTGGTCTTTGGCTGCGGCGGTAACCGGGATCCTCACCGCCGTTATGAAATGGGAGAGGCCGCCGGAGAAATGGCGGATCTGTCCATTGTAACAGCGGACAATTCACGTTGGGAAAAGGTAGAGGACATTATGAAAGATATCCATATCGGTCTGGATAAGACCGGTGGCGCATCTTTTGATATTCCGGACCGCAGGGAGGCAATTCGCTATAGCATTGCCCATGCAAAACCAGGGGACGTGATCGCCGTTATCGGGAAAGGCCACGAGGATTACCAGGAGGCAGAGGGGGTGAAGACCCACTTCATGGATCGTGAAGTAGCAGAAGAAATGATAAAGGAACTGGGACTTTAATGGAAGGTATAACAATTAGGGATATTGTAGAGGCCACCGGAGGACGTCTGCTGTGCGGATCTTGTGACACTCCGGTCCGCCATGTAAGCATTAACTCCCGTAACATGCAGGGAGACGATATTTTTGTACCGATTATTGGTGCCAGGATAGATGCGCACCAGTTTATTGAAGGGGCTTTTGCCGCCGGAGCCGTTGCGGTATTTACCTCTGAGCACGATTCCATGGAGGATGAGAGACCCTGGATCCGGGTGGAAGATACGGTACAGGCACTGCAGGATCTGGGCCGGGAATGCCGCAGGAGGCTGACCATGCCTTTTATAGGGATTACCGGAAGTGTTGGTAAGACCACTACCAGAGAAATGGTAACGGCTGCGCTGTCCGGCGGGAAACGTGTATTTAGTACCGCAGGCAACAGCAATGGACAGTTGGGGGTGCCCATTACTCTTAGTGAGGTGGATCCCCAGGCGGAGATTACCATCTTAGAAATGGGGATGAGTGAGCCGGGAGAAATGGCCCGGATTGCTGATATTGCCAGGGTTGGAATGGCGGTCTTCACCAATATCGGCGTATCCCATATTGAGAATCTGGGATCCAGGGAGAATATCTGCAGGGAAAAGATGCACATTACGGATGGTTTTGGAGCAGACTCTGTGGTGATTTTAAATGGAGACGATGACATATTGGCAGGATATCGTGGGAAGCTGCCTTTCCGAACAGTCTTTTATGGGACTGGAGAGGACGCGGATTTTCAGGCAAAGGATATTTATACCGAAGGAGACCGCACGGTATTTACCTTGGAGGCTCCGATCGGGGAACTGACGATCTCTTTGCAGGTTCCGGGAATGCATAATGTACTGAATGCCCTGGCTGCTCTGGCCGCCGCAGCAGAATGTGGGGTGCCGCTGGAACTGGCGGCCCGGAAGCTGGAGGATTTTCAGGGATTTCAAAGAAGGCTGCAGATCCTTACGAGGAATGGCATGACGATTATAGATGACTCCTACAATGCTAGTCCGGAATCCATGCGGGCAGCTCTCCAGGTGCTGGCCGCTGCCAGGACGGAGGGGCGCCGCATAGCGGTGCTGGCCGATATGTTGGAACTGGGTCCGGATGCGCCCTTATTCCATTATCAGACCGGGGCCTATGGAGCATCTTTAGCAATTGATTGCTTTTTTACAGTAGGCGCCTTAAGCAGACATTTGGCGCAGGCAGTAGAAGAGGCGGGAATTCTGGTTTTTTCCTTTGATACAAATCAGGAGGCAGTGGAAGCGCTCCACTCCTGGCTGAAGCAGGGCGATACCCTCTTATTAAAAGGATCCAACGGTATGAAACTCGGGGAAATCCTGAAAGAACTGTAGGAGAAGCATTTTGAAATATGCGAATATTATTGTAGATATCTCACTGGAAAAACTGGACAGGACCTTTCAGTACAAGGTTCCGCCGGAGCTCCAGGGTGTTTTGCGGCCCGGAATGCAGGTTAACATTCCCTTCGGCAATGGCGGGCGGATCATAACCGGTTACGTAACACAGCTGACAAACGAAGCGGAATTCGAGGAAGAACGAATGAAGGAAGTGGACTCTTTATCGAAAAAAGCGGTGCCGATTGAGGCACAGATAGTTGAATTGGCAATATGGCTGAAGGATACATATCCCTGTACCATGAATCAGGCGCTGAAGACCGTACTTCCGGCTAAACGGAGGATCAAATCCAGGGAGCCCAAGGTCCTGCAGACGGCTCTTCCGGAGGTCGGCCGCGTGGATCCGGTTCTATTGAATGAAGAGCAGCAGCGAGCGGCAGATTCCATTATGGCGGCTTACCCGAAGCCGGCCCTCTTATTTGGCATTACCGGAAGCGGTAAAACAGAAGTCTATATGGAATTAATTGACCGGATGCGTGCCGAAGGAAAGCAGACGATCCTGCTGATTCCCGAAATCTCACTGACTTACCAGAACCTGGGCAGGTTTTATCAGCGTTTTGGAGAGCGGGTCAGTGTGGTTAATTCCCGATTGTCTGCCGGAGAAAAATATGATCATTTTGAAAAGGCACGGAAGGGACAGATTGATGTAATGATCGGTCCCCGCTCTGCTTTATTTACCCCTTTTCCTAATCTGGGACTGATTCTGGTGGACGAAGAGCACGAAAATGCGTATAATAGTGAAAAAAGTCCCCGTTACCGGGCTGTGGAAGTTGCCCTCAAGCGGGCGGAAATTGCCGGAGCCGGCGTGGTATTTGGATCGGCTACCCCCTCTGCGGAGACTTATACGAAGGCTCTGCAGGGAGAATATACACTCTGCCGGCTGAACAGAAGGGCGAAAGCCGGGAGCCGGCTTGCCGATGTGCAGATTCTGGATATGCGGGAGGAGTTAAAATCCGGCAATAAGAAGGTATTTGGCCGTGAATTGGCGGAGAAGATCGAGGACCGCCTTCAGAAAAAGGAGCAGATTATGCTGTTCCTGAACCGGAGGGGTTATGCCGGGTTTATTTCCTGCCGGTCCTGTGGATTTGTGATGAAATGTCCTCATTGTGATGTGGCGCTCACCTCTCATCGGGGCGGCAGACTGGTCTGCCATTACTGCGGTTATTCCGTTCCTCTGCCGGAGGGCTGTCCCTCCTGCGGATCGCCTTACATCGCAGGCTTTGGAATCGGGACCCAGAAGGTGGAGAGTATGGTGCACAAATACTTTCCGTCCGCTTCCGTTCTGCGGATGGATCTGGATACCACCGGGCGGAAGGATGGACACGCGAAGATTTTGTCTGCTTTTGCAGCCGGGGAGGCCGATATTCTGATCGGAACCCAGATGATTGTAAAGGGGCATGATTTTCCCCGTGTTACCTTGGTAGGAGTTTTGGCAGCCGATCTTTCTTTATACAGCGAGGATTTTCGTGCGGCGGAACGTACCTTCCAGTTGTTGACACAGGCGGCCGGGCGGGCCGGGCGGGCCGGTGCCGGGGGGTCGGTCGTGATTCAGACTTACAGCCCGGATCACTACGCGATCCAGACGGCGGCCAGGCAGGATTATGAGGAATTTTATGAGCGGGAAATGGTCTACCGGCGCCTGCTGTCTTATCCTCCGGCGGGACAGATGCTGTCTGTCCTGGTGACAGGAGAAGAACAGGAAGCTGCGATGGAAGAAGCCGCTCGGCTGGCAGAAGGAGTCCGCCGTATCTATGGGAGCCAGGGTGTTGTAGTGGTAGGTCCTGCAGCGGCAGGAATCAGCCGTATACAAGATGTTTATCGAAGGCAGATGTATATAAAGCACCCATCCAGAGAAGTATTGTTTGCAGTGCGTTCCTGGATCTGGGAGAATAGCAGCGGGAATATACCGATGGATTTTTTATGATGAAGAAGACAGAGACATGTTGTTGTCACGGAAAAGGAGCATAGTTACAATGGCAATAAGAAATATCCGGGAAGCAGGAGATGATGTACTCCGCAAGAAGAGCAAAACGGTAACGGAGATGACACCGCGTTTAAAGCAGATCATAGAGGACATGTTTGAGACCATGTATGATGCTTACGGAGTAGGACTGGCCGCTCCCCAGGTGGGGATTTTGAAGAAGGTGGTCGTAATTGACGTGGATGATCAGCCTTATGTACTGATTAATCCGGAGATACTGGAGACTTCCGGTGAACAGACCGGCAGCGAGGGCTGCCTGAGCCTGCCGGGGAAGCACGCGGTGGTAACCCGGCCGGATTATGTGAAGGTAAAGGCACAAGATGTGGATATGAACTGGTATGAGCTGGAGGGTACGGAAATGCTGGCCCGGGCGATCTGCCATGAGTGTGATCATCTGGAAGGGGTTCTCTATACGGATATAATGGAAGGTCCGCTCCTGGATAACGAGGATGAAGACTAGAGTATTGGGGATTGGTAAAAACCAGGAAGGGGATACTATGAATCTTCATCATCTAATCTATTTTAAAACCACGGCGGAATTAGAGCATTTTACGAAAGCATCGGAGAAGCTGAATGTGACACAGCCGAATTTGAGCCATGCAATTCGTGATCTGGAGGGTGAGCTGGGCGTGCACCTCTTTGAGCGTCAGGGGCGGAGTGTAAAGCTTACCAGGTATGGAGAGTTATATCTGGAATATGTGAACCGGGCTCTGCGCGCACTGAATGAGGGCAAAGAGAAGCTGGATGAATATGTACACCCGGACAGAGGAACGGTGCATCTTTCGTATTTGAGTTCCTTAAACCAATATGTCCCCTGGCTGAATATGAAGTTCTACAGCAGTACGGAACGGATTGCAACGCGGTTTGAGGCCAGCCAGTCGCCCACTACGCTGATTGAGGAGGGGATTCTGAACGGTACCTTTGACTTGGGTATTTCGTCGATTATTGACCGGGCCGATATAGATTCTTATTACCTGGGCAACCATAAGACCGTGCTGGTGGTCTCCGATAAGCATCCCTGGGCAGAGCGCGGGGAAGTGGATTTCGAGGAGCTGGAAAGCCAGCCCTTTGTGACTTATACAATGCAATGCGGAATACGGCATTATATCGACGGCATGTTTCGGGAGAAAGGAATTACACCCCAAATTGTATCAGAAGTCCTGTATGACAATCTGATTCTGGGGATTGTGGCCTCGAATTTTGGCGTGTCTCTGATTCCGGAGCCGCTGGGCTACCGGTTTCCCAAGGTAAAGGTGCTGCAGATCGCCGGTGGACTGCCGGGGCGGAACATTTACCTGGTCTGGAGCAAACGCCGCTATATGTCACCGGCTACGGAGGTTTTTCGGGATTTTATCATCCAGAGTGATCTCAGTCTGGAACGGTATCTGCAGGCGGAGATCATGTAGGCGGATCTTGCAGCATCTTCCTGGCAATGTCCATGATCCGGTCCTTCGTGTGGGCGAAGAATTTTTTGTAGCCTTCGCAGTAGTAGTTAACGGATAGCGAGCCGTCCGGCATTGTTTCCCGGTCTCTCCGGCAGCCACCGCGGCACAGGAAGCCATAGGGACATGTAAGGCAGTCCTCGTGAACGGTCTCAGATGGTGTTATGAAGCGTGCCGCAGTGGCTCCTTGCAGCATATCGGCAAAGGAGTCCTTTTGTACATACCCCAGAAGATATTCATCGATCACATAGAAATCGCAGGGGTAGACAGAGCCATCCGCCTCGATTACCGGATAGGCGCTGCAGTGTCCCCGCATTCCACAGTTCTCAGGTGGTTCCCCCATCGGTATCCGGATATAGTTATCAAACATCCGGACCGAAAAATAATCCCCTTGGATAAAGTCCTCATACCATAGATCGAAGAAGCGGCAGAGGAAATCCCCGTATAGTTCGGCGCTTAAAGAATAGGGGGAAGAGCCATGAGCCTCTTCCAGACCATCCAGGCAAGGGATCAGCTGGATGTATCGCAGGTTGTTCTTCTTGTAAAAATTGTACGCTTTATCCGGATGTCTGGCGAAGTCCCTTGTTACCACCGTCAGTATGTTGAAGTCCGCGCCGGCTTTCGTCAGGGTATCGGCCGCTTTCATGCAGCGCAGATAAGTCCCCTTCCTCTGGGCATCCGGGCGCAGCCGGTCATGAATTTCTTTGGTACCGTCAATGGATAGTCCTGTCAGAAATTGGTTCTCTGCAAAGAATTCCGCCCAGTCGGCATCGATCAGGCTGCCGTTTGTCTGAATGGAATTGGAGACGGGGATTCTGCGGATATTATAGGTTCTCTGAAACTCCATCAGGGCTTTGTAGAAATCCAGTCCGGCCAGGGTGGGTTCCCCTCCCTGAAAGCCGAAGGATACAAAATGGGTGGCTTCCTCGAAGGCTTTCTTCACCAGGATTTCCAGCGTGTCCAGGGTCATCATTCCCCGGTTCTTTACCTCCCGTGAATCGGTGACATCGGCATAGAAGCAATAACGGCAGCGCATATTGCAGTTACCGGAAGCCGGTTTGATCAGTAAGGATAAAGCATCCATGTTTTCTTCCATATTCCCTTCTTTTATTCGATACACAAAGTATAACAGAAATATTCAAAAATAAAAACTCCCCGCGGGGAGTTTTTAAATATCTTTAAAGTGTTACCCTGCGTCCTTCTTCTGCCGACACATAAGCTGCGTAGAGAACCGTGCTGGTCTGCTTTGCCAGATCAAAATCGGATAAAGGCTTGCGCCCGTAAGCTACACATTCCATGAAGTCCTGAAGCTGGGCGACATAACCTCGCTGGATGCTTTCGGATACAAATGCATAATTCCAGCCAGTCTTATGGGAGAGATTCTCCGACATATAGACATCCTCCAGCCCTTCCTGATCCTGGAAGTAAGTCATCAGGTCATCCGTGGGGGTGATATTACAGGTCATGGTAGCGTCGTTACAGAAGACCTCAATATAATTCCGGATCCCCCCCAGCACATTATCGTTTGCAAATACCGTTGCCTTTGTCTGGTCGGAGAAGGTCAAAGTAATGGTTCCAAAGTCCTCTACATCCTGCGGCATTGCCTTCAGATAACGCCGTTCGTGATCGGAGAGGGTGGGAGAGATCTGTCCCGTATCGGCTACCACGCTTTCTACTCGAATGGAAGTGCCCTTTGCGTCAGCTTCGATACTTTTCAGGTAGAGAATGGCGGCCAGTGGATGACATCCGATCCGCAGCAGGGTGCCGCCGCCAATGTTCTTCCAGTATCCGGCTCCGGCTGTAGGAGAGCCCTGCACACTTTCTTCACCGCGCATGTAAGTGATCGTGCTTTTTTTCGCTTTTAAGAACTCTGCAGCGCGCTGGACATTGGGAGAGTAGATGTAGTTCTCCGCATACATAAATTGCTTATCACTGGATTTTACAGTCTTCTCTAAACGCTCCAAATCGCCTGCGACAATATCAAACATTTTCTTCTTCGATACATTTCCGATCATTCCATCATCTTCCGGAAGGCCAAAATACCCGGTCAGCGGCTTTTCACAGATTACATGCTTGCCGGCCTGCAAGGCATTTGTCAGCATGTTTGAATGAAGAAAGGGCGGAGTGCAGAGAATGACCACGTCGATGGCAGGGTCTTCCAGTAGTTCATGGTAATCGGAGGTATAGGTCTCGTAACCGAATTCTTCTGCCGTTCTGCGGGCGGCGTCCGGCTGAATGTCCGCGACACTGCGAAGGCGCAGGCGCAGACCGCCGACTTGGCGGAATGCAGTGCTGTGCAGCCTGGCGGCAAAGCCGCTGCCAATCATGCCAATGGTTACTGTTTTCATGAAAAATTCCTCCTGCTATGCGACATCTTTCTTCTTTCTGATTTTCTTCCACAGCGACGATTGGCTCAGCGCCATAAATAGAATTACCACCAGCAGTACCAGTGAAATCGGATGGCTTACCAGATCTTCGATAAACCGGAACAGGTTATTGCCGGTAGTGGAAATACCACGGCGGAAATTCTGCTCAATCAGGGAACTCAGGATTACACCCAGGATAACGGGTCCTACTGGAACCTTATAAATCTTCAGGATGTAGCCCAGGATACCGAAGCCCATCATCCAGTAGATGTCCATGATGCTGTTATTGATGGTATAAGCCCCGACTACCGATAAAATAATGATGGTAGGCATCAGAATATACTTGGGAACTTCTACGATCTTGGCAAAGAGTTTAATACCGGTAAAACCAAATATTAAAAGGAACACATTTCCGAATAGAACAGCGCCTACGAGGAACCAAAATACGTCGGCAGATTCTACCATCAGCATGGGGCCGGGTTTTAAGCCGTGAATGTACATGGCGCCGATTACAATAGCGGTTACGGCATCGCCAGGGATACCCAGGGTCAGCATCGGGATGTAGGCACCGCCGATGGCAGCGTTATTCGCACTTTCCGGTGCCACCAGACCTTCGATGGCGCCCTGTCCGAAAGGAACCTCCGGATTCTTAACAGTACGTTTTGCATGGTCATAGGAAATCAGTGCGGCGATATCACCGCCGGTACCGGGAAGGGCACCGACAATTACGCCGATCAGGGAAGTGCGGAGGGAAAGGGGAATGTATTTGAGGATGCTTTTCCATCCGGGAATAATTTTCCCCACATCCTGTTTAACCGGCTGTGTAGTTAAGTCTCGCAGCTGGAGCAATGCTTCCGACATTCCGAATAATCCGATCATAACGACCACATAGTTCACGCCGCCCATCAAGTAAACGTTACCAAAGGTGAAACGCTGCTGACCGGTTACCATATCCAGCCCAATGAAACCTACGAACAGGCCAAGAGCGGCAGCAAAGATGCCGCGGGAAGCGGATTCATTTCCCAGGCTGCCTACCAGCATCAGGCCCATCAGCGCTAACAGGAAGTAGTCTCTGGGAGCAAAGCTCAGTGCAAAATTGGCAATAACCGGAGCGCCGACTGCCAGTACCAGAGCACCGATAACGCCACCCAGTACAGACTGTGTTACCGTAACGCCGATGGCTTTGCCTGCTTCACCCTTCTGAGCCAGAGGATAGCCATCCAAGGCGGTAGCTACCGCAGCGGGAGCCCCTGGAATGTTTAACAGAATGGCGGAGCGAGAACCGCCGTATACACCGCCGATCTGGACACCTACCATAGCGGCCATGGCCGGAAGCACATCCCAGGAATAGGTGAAGGAAATCAATAGGGACACGGCCATGGTAACGGACAGACCGGGAATGGCGCCGATGTAGATTCCTAAGAATACGCCTGCTGCCAGATAGAGGAGCAGCATAGGGTCGGCCAATGCGCTGAACATGTTGGATAAAATTTCATAAAAACCCATAATTTCTCCTTTTCTCTACGGCAGAATTACCTTGAATATGAATTGGAATATCACATAAATGAAGACCAGCACGCCGCCGGAAATCAGCAGCGACTGAAGAATTTTCGATCGGTTTAAGGTTACCATGGATCCCCAAAGAAAAACATAGGTCGCAGGAATAAAGCCGACGATGGGGAGCAGGATCGCATAGATCAGCACGTAGGCCATAATTAGCGGGATTTTACCGGGAAATAATGTATGGACGACCTCTGTCAGCTTCCCGGATAAAGAGGTCCCTTTCTCTACGGCCCGTTCGCATTTACGCATTTCCCACAGCATCAGCAGTTCCATCAGAAGCATAACGGATGTGGTAAGTAACGGAAAGGCACCCTGGCTAGAGAGAGAGGGATCCTTCAGAAACATTTGAAGAGACAGAATAAATGCAAGGATACTGATAATCCCCAGGAAAATAATAAAAGCTAACTCACCTGGATACAATTTGCGAGGTTTCATGGTATATCCCCTTCCTTTCATGAAGAAGGCCGCCGAAGTATTTCTGTGCGGCGGCCCCTGATTTTTGTTACTCGGCTACGCGTTCAATTCCTACGCTGTCCGGGGCAATTTCGGCAGCACCGGCATCGTACATTAACCAAGAGGATACACTGCGGTATTTATCTACATATTCTCTGGCTTCATCACCGCTGATGTTGCAGGGAATACAGCCCAGTCCTTCCAGGATTGCCTTGAATTCCGACTCATCGGCAGCCTTGGCGAAAGCAGCTGTCAGTATATCTACTACATCCTGAGGAGTGTCTTCATGAACAAATACGCCGTAGAAAGGCCCCCAGGGAAGTAAGGAATTATAATCTTCATAAATATCGGTAATGGCAGGAACCTCTGCAAATGCATCCAAACCCTCATTGTGCATCAGCGCCAGTGCCTTTACTTCTCCGGCATTGGTCAGCTCGGCACAGGAACCCATGGTAACGATGGTGTAATCTACGTGTCCGCCCATAACAGCCGTAACACAGGCGGATTCTCCGTCAAATACTACCATATTCGGGGTGGCGCCGTTCACGGCCGTCATCATAGCTGCTGCTGTGTAGGGAAGTCCGCCGGGGCCGGTGGTAGCCATATTGATCTGATCGCCATTTTCCTGCAGGGCAGCTACCAGGTCTTCCAATGTCTGATAAGGAGAATCCGGAGCTACTATGATTACGCCAACGCTGGTGCAGTAGATGTCAATCGGGATGAAATTGGAATAATCCAGCTCAGAAGTTCCCATAACTTTTGCGATCTGCGGATTCTCAGCGCCAAACAGCAGGTTGTAGCCATCTGCGGACTGCTCGTGTACATACTGGGTGGAGATACCACCGGCAGCACCGGCACGGTTTGTATAGATAATGGTTTTATTGTTCAGTTCTGCCTGAACATAAGGTGCGATGGCACGGGATACTGTGTCGCAAACACCGCCTGCGGACCACATTACCGTCCCCTGGAAATCCTTCGTGGGGAAGTCGGAGGCCGCAGCAGCGGTGGTCTCGCCGGATGCAGCGGTGGTTTCACCGGATGCAGCCGTAGTGGTCTCGTTACTGTTCCCCCCACATGCGGCTAAACCAAGCATTAAACAAAATACCATCAGAAAACTAATAATTTTTTTCATTTTTCCTCTCCTTATATAATAAGTATAGATGGTTTGCAGTATTACTGCGGATTATGTGTGCCAAGAAAACCTCCTTTCTTTGCATGCTGATCATACATGTGAATCCGATGTCAGAGTATTTGGCA
>Ga0153924_1000228_pt1 | contig 37441 bp, 47 predicted proteins | sample TSNJ008MetaG_FD_104709 | JGI IMG/M metagenome (GOLD analysis project Ga0153924, IMG submission 104709) | Attine ant fungus gardens microbial communities from New Jersey, USA - TSNJ008 MetaG | ecosystem: Host-associated > Fungi > Mycelium > Unclassified | place: USA: New Jersey, Wharton State...
AATAAAATATCAGTTAGAAAGAGAATCACTGTTGATTCTGTGATCTGTAACCTCGAAGTCAATGGAATACACACAACCCACGTGTCAATGCATCAAGTCATGGCAAGATACTGAAAGACACATAAATGAGGAGTAAGTAAATGTACAAGGACTCCAGTTAGTTGAGGATATTCTACCAACATCCACTACTGTATAAATACAGTTTGTGTGCATGCTATGCTACCAGACATAGTACCACTGTGGATAGATATGGACAGAGGGGAATTATAAGAGGAGCATTCCAATGACCTGTCACATCCAACATCACATTTGTTGTCACATTCAGCGAATTCTCCTCGTAATATTTAACCAGTATTGCTTAATACAGCTCTAGAAATTGACCCCTACTGTCATTCGGGCCACTGTCGCTCTACTCCTCGGGGATTGTTCCGAGGGCTTTGAACCATCCTGTATCGATGAAGTAAGCTAATGTTGACCAGGGGATTTGCAAGACTAACCGGGATGGTGATTGCCGAAAAACTCATGCCAACCTTGATGCCATTTCAGGACGTATCAAGTCTTTAAGGATCTTACACCCAAAATAACGATCAGAATAACCACTGCTGGCACAGCTCCTGACGAACTGGACAGCTCGTTTTGACTACTCATGGCCCCTCAGCGTCGTTTGAACCAGATTTTGAACGAACTTAGGCCCAACCCACCGATTTTGGGCATATTGAAGTCCGGGGACATCGTGTATGAGATACCTGCTGCGCTCGCGCCAAGAAGGTTGCCGCGAACCACTACACTTCTTGAACCCAAGAATGGCAATTTGGAAAACCTGCATTTTATGCTGCAGAAATATTTGCTAGGCCAAGATATTTTTCTGGTATCACAACCCGGTCCTTACGCTCGGCGCTTGGCGCTGACATTTGTTAGGTGGGCATACTATTTATGCCGTTAACAGATACTATCTAAAATGTTGCCTAGCTTGATAAATGCGGAATATGAATATATTGCTTTACACCGGGACGTAGGGGAGACTGAGCTTAAACAGGTGTGTCTCATCTTTAGACAGTCCACTCAAGTCCTGATGGCCTTCACAGGGACGGGAAATTCGCACCGGCGGAAATCTTGTCTACGTAGACAGTTCTGCGGTCAGCGCTGTCAAACATGGCAGGATCCTAATCTTAGAGGGTATAGAGAAAGCGGAGAGGGGGATAATGCCGGTATGTTTCTTGATCCTTTCCGGCTACCTCTCCTGAATGGTTGTCTGGGTCAGATATTGAATAACCTCTTGGAAAATCGGGAGCTGTGGGTACTCTTCCTTCTCATAGCTCTTTACCAAATTAAAATTCTGCAAGGAACCTTGATGATGGGACTCATATCATTCATCCACATCGATACGCCCAATTAGAAAATTCTAACATATCAAAGTCAGATCAAGGCAAGCTATTCGTTGCAGCGCATCCAAGCTTCCGGGTTATTGCTATTGCCGCCCCGGTACCGCCTTATCCTGGATACCCTTTGGATCCCCCCTTCAGGAGTCGATTCCAAGCGCGTTTCATCGACCCAGTGAGAGCACTTTTGTCTTTTGATATACCAACACAACGTGCAGTTACCCTACCTCCCCTCTACTCCAAGCTATGTGACCTGATGTTGACAACGCAATATGCGAGTGAAAGCCGGCACGCCTTGGAAGTAGTGTCTAAAACATCTATACCCCCTTTTCCTCAGACCGCCCTGACGAAGCTACGTGCACTCATCCAACTATTCCCTGCTTACAAACTCAAACCTTCTCAACTTGCTCGACTACTTCTTACTCTTCATCCCATCTTAGTTTATTCTGCCGTGCAAGCCTGGGCTATCCTTGGACGTCAGGCTGAGGAAGTTGGACTGGGCGAACTGGGGAGCCCTTCGGTTGTTTCAAGTGATGGATGCACTGGTCTACTGGGGTACAGTATCAGTAGCATTGACCGTGTCAGCGAGACGACAGCACGGCTCACTTTTGATGGACCATCCTGCGTGCAGATAGTGGTTCCAGCAGGTCCTCTGTGTTTTCATCCATTCCCCTTGACCGGAAGGCCTGACCTCCAATTCACGCCCAGATTCATTGGTCTGTTGACATGCTTCATGCAGGCCCACGCATTAGGCTGGGACATATCACTCGTTCCACCTGCAGCCCTTTCCTCAGCTTCAACGTCGACGTCAACTCTTGTCAAGGTATTTGGCGATTTGCTTGGCTATGATACAGAAGTATTGCACATGTACAAAGAATTGGGAGGACGTGAGCTGTATATGAGAAGAAGGATCGAGAAGGGGGGTGCAACGACCTGGGAGCCTAGGTATGACTACCCATTTTAGCTGACGTTTTGCTTAGTTCTGAAGCATGATATAGTCCTCTAGTGGAAGCAGCGTGGTCTGGTCGACTTCTTCACCTATCGGGTCTCGATGTCATTGGTTCGACTGCAGGTTCTTTGTCTCGATTGTTGCAAGATCGCGAGGCTGAACTCTGGGAAGGAAAGCGCATTGTTGGTTCTGCAACTGATGACGAGGTTCGCACTAAATAAATTTACTAGGAATCTTGCATTCACAAATTATAGATAAAGGCTGGCGAGCTCTCTATTGCCCACCCATCATTCCGCGTAATCTGCACCGCATCAAAGTCTTTGCCTCTGAAGGATTGGCTGTCATATGAACACACCAATATGTTCTTCCCCATCCCAAGTCTACCCATGGATGTCCAGGAAGAATCAAGCATTCTTCTCGCCACAGGTTGCCCCAAGGAATTGGTAGATAAACTATTACAGTTTGCCGAGAAATATAGGCAAAGTGTCTCCGCAGACAATGTTCTCAAGAGTCGAAGGTTTGGTACACGTTCTTTGATCAGGATTGCCCGGAAGTTTGCCATGTTTCCGAAGACGTTGGACCTCAATTTTATCATCTGTCAATCACTGTTGGAAGAGTTTTTACCTGCAACGGAGCGTATGAATTTGATTTCCCTGCTTGAGGAACACGATATCCTGGAAGCGTAAGACCCTCTATGCTTATATGTAATTCAAGCTGAGGAGTCACAAAGTTCAATCCAAGCCCTCGCATCACAGAGACTGGACTTGTGTTCTCGTCCTCTAGTTATGATGAACAGGCGTACCCAACTACCATACCCATTTTCCAAGCCACTGAGGATCCCGCCGGCGTATTATCTCACATTCCTCACATGGATCATTTTTACAACAACAGCCTGCAAACGGGGCTCATGCGTGATCTCGCTATCGATTTAGAGCTTCTTGGGGAGCACGTTGTCTTATTAGGCAATCAAGGCGTCGGCAAAAATAAAATTGTTGACAGACTATGTCAAGTGAGCTTCCCTTGCCATGAGTCCGTGCATGATGCTTACAGTTTTTATGATACCAGCTCCTTCGCCGCCCACGCGAGTATATTCAGCTTCATAGAGACACAACTGTTAATCAGCTTATGTTCACGACATCACTGGATGGTGGCATAATTACTTACACTGATTCTCCTCTCCTCAGAGCGATCAGATATGGGCGCTATATCATCATCGATGAGGCCGACAAGGCACCAGAACATGTTGTAGCGGTTTTCCGTAGTCTCGCTGGTCAAGGTGAGCTGACGCTCTCAGATGGACGTCGGGTGCGACCCGTAAAGGGACGAAAGGAGGATATCATTATCCATCCTAATTTCCGGTTGATTCTATTGGCTAATCGCCCAGGCTATCGTACGTGTTCTCGTCATATCTATCCAGTGGTGTTAATTGCAGTTGATGTATGGACAGCTTTCCTCGGAAACCACTTTTTGCAGGTCCTTGGTGAAAACTTTAGTGCTCATAGCGTCCGCAATCCCGATCCTGAATCAGAGATGAACCTTTTGAGTCAATTGGCACCCGAGATGGATCCCAAACTGATCCAACGTCTTGTCGCCGCCTTCCAGGACTTGAGAGTTGGATATGAGACTGGTGTTTTGAATTATCCTTACTCATTGAGAGGTAAGGGATTATTCGGTCAGAAATGGTAACAATGAGTGCTAAGCTGAATGCTAGAGCTCATCAATCTGGTGCGTCATATGAGAGCATATTCAAACGATTCCCTCGGCGAAGCACTGCGCAATATATTCGATTTCGACATCTACAAACCTGAGACTATGGAAGTATTATCGAGTATCTTGATTAAGCACGGGTAAAAGTTTTCTTTCTACTCCAAATCTCAATTTAGTGACTCTCCTATAGCTTGGAGGTATCGAACTTGGGCTTGGATGCTGCCCGTGAAGCTGTCAAAAAAGTTAACGACGTGGAATTTGAGCCAACAAACAAAATCTTAGATGAACCAAAGGAAGGAAAACATGATGACAAGGAACACTCCGGTGGTGATACGTATGCTGGTGGTGTAGATCTTCACTTCATTGAAGTCTATTCGACAAGATGCTCACATGCCTTTCCTAGACAGGAGGTCGTAGTACTGCTGGCATGGGAGGCATGGGAGGCTACAAACGCTTTTACAAGGGCGGGGACATTAAGCAGGTACATCTTTGTTTTGGAATATCGAATGACGAACTCAGGTGGGGACTAGGTCCCCGAGGCTTTGAAGGACAACGTTCCCGAGAAAATCAAGGAGAAGGCACGAGAGATGGCACGTCAGGAATTGCAACGACGCTTGGAAGAACTCGACATGACACAGTCCGAAGCTCGAAGATACAGTCAACTACTGAACAAGACGCAAGCATACATGCATTCTCTTCATAGCTTGCTCGAACGTAGGATTCTGACCACGACAAAGGTCCTTTACGCAACAACTGTCTGACATTGTGTCTTTCCTTTTCCTAGATCTTGCTGCAAAAGAAGAGGAGCGAGTATGGATCAAAAGACAGGCAGATGGAGAGCTAGACTACAGTCGATTAACGGAGGGACTTACCGGAGAAATGACGATCTACAAACGCCGTGGTATGGAAAAACCAGAACTGGGGAGACCACAGCTCAAGTGCATTCAGCGATTCTATGTGAACTTTGACAGTTTGGTTGACAGTCATCATTACAGGCCTAAGCGCATTCGGTTCATATTCGATTTGAGTGGCTCAATGTATATTTTACGTAGATTTTTTGCGTAACGACAGCACTCAATGATTTATTTAGGTACCGATTCCAGTATGACGGTCGACTGGAGATGAGTATGCAGACAGGTGAGTGAAATCAATTGTGCCCAGTACATTTTAGGTTCATGAACAATAAGCGGTTATGTTGATGGAAACTTTTGATCGCCTTTCGCGGAAAGAGAAATATGTTTGGGATGTGAGTAGCTTGATTAGCCAATGAAAACATACTTACGCTTGCGTTGGACGCTTAGATATATGGCCATGTAAGTTCTCGACGTTAGATCACTTTCTGGCATCTTATACTGCTTCTAGTCTGGGGATGGCCCTGATATTTCCTTGGTAGAGGCAGACAAACCACCGACTGAACTCAAAGAGCGTTGGAACGTCGTTGAGAAGATGTACATGGTTCCCCAGTATGCTTTCGCAGGTGATTTTACCGGTAAAATTTTCTATTGTTGAGCTATGTCTACTTCGATGCTAAATGCTGCAGTCGAGGCTATCGCAAAGGGAGTGGTCGAAGTTGCAAAGTACGATGCAGGTAAGCAAAGGGATTTAACTCGAGGTTCAATGTTACATGGGCATTACAGATGACTGGTTCGTAATTGCAATTACGGACGCGAATTTCAGCCGTTATGGCATTACTCCTGAGGAGCTCACTAAGGCGATGAAGGGCGATCCTAAAGTCCATACAGCTTTGATTTGCATCGGGGAAGGCGCAGAGGCGACATGGCCAGTCCTCCAGCTATACTCCACCGTCAGAATTCGCTGAATTTGATGTAGGATCACAAACCGACTTCCGGGTTGCGGATTTCGTGTAGCGAATACTGGTGACATCCCGATTGTCCTGAAGAGCATACTATCGACCATGATTGATAGATGAACATTTGTGTGGACGGCAACTCGTTTGATTGGGTCGTGGCGTGTAAATTTGTCGGTGGGTATATTCAGAACTACTCAATCGGTGTTGCTATATTCAAAGTGCGACGAATTGGAGGACAACGGAAGCTCAAGAAATCAACTTTGATGGATAGTCTTCGATTGTTTCAAGTCCAGGATCTATTGAAATAAATCCCCTCAATGGCACTTTGAGGATACTCCATCATAGATGTGATTTCAATCAAAAGCTTTAATCTTTTCCAGTTCTATCTGAAATTCATTACCCCATAACCGAACGACGTAAATGCCATTCCTCTCATGATGTTAGTCTTCGTTCCGATAAACATCAACATGTCGAGAGATGTCTATCTAATGCATCCTAAAGCAAGCATCTGACCCTGGCACTGGCCCTGCATTACGCATAGTTCTCCAACCAAGTCAAGAGTAATCTGTATGTCCATGTTTCACTTCCGTCCAAAACAGAGCAAGTTACTACATGAAATTATCAAGAAAAAATCAACGAGTAGAAAACGGCTCGTTATGCTCTTCCAAAACATCTCTAGCATTCTGCTTGGCCTGTTCAGATACGCGTGGATCTAAAACACATATATGTCAATCAAAATAAGAGAAGTGCATCATGGATTTGACGACGCACTTTTAAGCGTGGCACGGTAGCCGCCCATCTCCCGCGCCTCACCAGGTTGACCACCATGAGCACCCCGAGAACGTCCAATATTATCAAACATCTCAGGATCATTGTCGTCGAGGAAGTTATCACTATCCATGCCGGCGTAACTTGTAGTGTGAGTTTGTGTGTTGAGGGACGTGCCCATCTGATGCCGAGGAACACCTAAAACGATGTTCAAGAAGCCGAACTCTGAGTAAGGGTCGAGATTTATTTTTTTGTTGTACACGCACCGATATCCGCTTCCTTGGGATCATTTGTATAATCGACCGAAGTATATGCTCCCTTTCCAAACTCGCCAGTGGCAGAGGCACCTGTACCTGCTTTATGAGTCGACCCTGGTTGTTCAATTTCAACACCCATGTCATCTAAACGCCTCGCTGCATTTTGCTTCATATCTTCTGACGTCTTGGCGTTGTGGACAGTGGCTTTCAAACCAGCAGCGACACGTTCAGGGTTTTTTTCTTTATAAGTGGTCAGACATTGATCACTCATCCCCCACCCTTCCTTCGAAAGGGGAAGAGGGATAAAAGGTTACACACGTTCGGTCATGAGTGATAAAATTGAAGGGCGCAAAGAAGGCTTTTCTGGGGGGCACTCTTGCAGTCCCTTATATATATATATTGAAAAGAAAGGGACTGTTTCGGATAAGGTCAGAGACGTGTGTGTGTGGATCTCGATGACAGGTGATGATGGCATTGAACAAGGACGTCATATAGATATTTGAGACTCAATTATGACATAATCAAAAAATAGAAAGGAGATGTGTGGGAGGAGCCTTTTTTTCTGAGTCAGCCAAACTGTGGAACAACCAACCAACTACGAAAAAAAAGGAGAGACCATGAATGAGTAAGGCTTATGGATGGTCTCGCAGTTATAATAGGCCTATGTCTGAATTACTTGATCAGAAATAATTTGATCAGAAAACAATTTGATCATAAGAAAATGACAATGATGATGCAGGGTAGTTATTTATAGCAAGGCGGATCATGGTTTTTCAATCTTTTTTATTTTTATTTTTATTTTCAAATGGACTTGACTTTTGTTCTGGCGATGCGAACAAGGTTTTCATTTCACAATGTCACAAACCATCTGCAAGAGATTTTTTTTCTCTTCTTCTTCACCTTTGTATATATACTACTACTACTACATGACGTTGCAAATAATGATCACCACGTACGTTTATATTTATATCTCCCTCATCATCTTTGTCCGCACCCACGACTTGTCATCGTGTCTTGAGTTTCGTCGATGAACCCATCAATCCAGAGGCCTAGTACTGGTACAATAGTCACATAGAATGAAGTTCAATAATTTGAGAAAAACTTTAGAAACTTAAGACGGTGGAAAGAAAAAAGATCTCGAAAAGTTTAATCAGCCGAGCCGCCATTGTCGATACCTTTTTGTCAGTCCTCATCTACCATCCTCATATCTCGCTCAAAATCCTAGGCAAACCGAGACAGGTTCCATTGCCATCACCCCCCTTCCCCGGTGCTCCAAGCCGAGTTCTGGTTCTGCTACTGTCCCTTTCTTTGGTAGAGAGCTTGCTATCCTTGGCCCCGTCATTGATCACAGGAGCTCACCGGTCATCATGTCAAAGGCGCTCTCGTCCTCAAGACCCCTTCGTATGTACCATTTAGCAAGACCATAAGTGTTACATCTTGAGACTTGTACGCAGCCCTACCCTGGTGCCTTCTATATACTGGTGCTGCTCGTGATCAACACGGTCATATTTGGATCAAGGGTCGTGTTGACGGTACGTCGTGTCCACTACTTTGGGTTCTCCATCACTAGATCTAGATGTCATCAATATCTCTGGTCACTGCCGAGATTGAATCTGCGTTAATCATGCATGCACCCTGGGGTCGCTGAAACCGCTGTTATTGGCACTCCTGACGAGTTGGCAGGCCATAATTTTGCTGTGTTGAAACTATGTGTTTCTCTTTCTCTCTCTCAGCACTCCTGTTACACTACTCACACTACTCACACGAAATTCAAGTGCGATGAAGCGGCGCTTGACAAAAGAGCTTGTCTTGCAAGTCAGGACACCTTGGCTCAAGATATCGTATGTATATTATTCCTGATTTAACCCAAGACGAGGTTCTGGGAAGGAGGATTTTTTGAGGAAGATGGTGGCTGGGCAAGGGAGGTGAGATTTGAGTTACGTTGGCGGATGAGAGTCCATGTATGTATGTAGACTATTGGACAATTGACATTGGGACATCAATATTTGTACATCAAATGAGTTTAAGGGCCTTGGGACTTTACAGATCTGGGTTATTTGTTTTTGTGCGAGTCGATCGAGTCTTCCTCTCCATATCTGCCGTTGGAACCCATCTTCTCTTCATTGAGCTGGTTGTGTAGTAGTTTTTTTTTCTCTCCATCAAGATTGACACACCAATAGTGATGTTGTAAAATATAGTCTCATAACATCAAAACAGCGAACGGTCAGATCTATTGAACTGATCCGCATCAGCGGATCAGTTTGATTCTACTCTATTCCATTTCACTCGGTACAGTTTCCTCGCCAACTCTCACCTCAGTCAATTACATTACGATCAAGTCTTAAGGCGAGGTCACTTATCGCTAATTACTTACTATATTAAAGATACATTTTTTTCTTGAAAGCCCTGGCCGTACATCTCCCTCATCTTCTTCACGTAGTTGATGTCGTTGATATCGTATGTCATTGATATCAAGAGTGGCCAGGACCCCTTATTTCCAGAGAGAGGTGATCGTCTTACATGCTTCTTCCTCTTCAGGGGTACAGAGGAGAAAGAGATATTTTTCTTGACCTTACATATACAAAAAGAAAACCCTACATAATCCACTATCAATCACGTAGTACTCATTCATCATAAGACAACTAACTTTTTGACATCGACAGCACCACACACACCATAACCAAAGAACCACACCTCACAAGACCCCCCAAAAAAAACAAGTAAAGAAGAAGCAAAAGCAGAAATTAAAAGCAAATAACCACTCATTCAACCATCCTCCTCAACACCCCCCTCTCCCCATACCCACCCACCACTTTCACCACACCCTCCACTTCCAACGCCCTCACCACCTCTCCAAACTCATTCCAATCCACCCTCCCACTACTCCTCGCCTCAAACGCCTGCACCACCTCATTCCACCTCACGCCCCTCCCACTCCTCGCTCGTCTCCCCACATCACTGCCCTGCTCACCGTCACCGTCACCGGCACCCCCATCACCACCATCCAACATAACCATCAACGCCCTCCTCATATCCTCCCTCATCTTCTTCATCCCCTCCGTCACGCCCGTCGTCGTCAACAACGCCATATCAATCTTGCCCGTCCTAGGATCCATCGCAGACGTCTTTATCGCCTCTTTCATCAGCCTCACCGCTTCCACTACATCCCCCTCTTCCACCTCGCTCGAAAACCGCATTCGCGCATGCGCTTCTGAAAGTCGGATCATCGACTCGAGTTGGCGCGTCGTCGCCGTAATTCGTTTTTCTTCTGACGCGGAAGAGGAAGAGGAAGAGGAAGAGCCAAGACGACGCATCTCGGCGTAGGATGTGACGAGCAGGTTACATGCTGCTTCGGTCAAGATCGGGTGGATATAAGTTCGCGCGTAGGTGATATAAGACGTCAACTCATTCAAAGACTAAAAAAAACGCAGTCATTCTCATCGCAAGCAGGAAAACAGTAAAAAAACACATACAAGAAATTCACCTCTCTCATACCCCGGCACATCCTCCAAATACAACCTCACCAAAAACTCAGCCAACCGCCTATCCGCCCCCTCCTCCACCCTATCCACCACCAAATACAACAAATCAAACCTCGACACCAACGTCGGCGGCAAATCAATATTCTTCGTCATCGGCAACCCAGGATCATAGCGCGATCCCACCGGATTGGCCGCCGCTAAAATCGACGTGCGCGCATTGAGCGTCGTGATGATCCCCGCTTTGGCGATCGACACAGTTTGTTGTTCCATCACTTCGTGGAGGACGCTCCGTGTTCCGTCGGACATTTTGTCGAATTCGTCGATGCAGCAGGTGCCTCCGTCGGAGAGGACGAGTGCGCCGCTAAAGGGAAAAAAGAATTGGTTAGAGAGAGGAGTCAGCGAGTGACGGAGCGTACCTCTCCAACACGAGTTGTTTGGAATCAGGATCTCGAGTCACATAGGCCGTCAAACCAACTGCTGAAGACCCCTTGCCGGACGTATACACACCCCGAGGCGCGATCTTGTGCACATACTTTTGAAATTCAATGAGCCATCATCATACAACATGCACAATGGACACTGCACCTGTAGAATCTGACTTTTGCTCACACCAGGATCACCCACCAACAAGACATTAATGTCTCCTCTATACCTTGGCCCTCCACCTCCACCACCTCTCGAAACACTCTTATTCGTCCCTCCAAACAACTGTAGCAAAATACCCTTCTTCACATCCTCCATCTCCCAAATGGAAGGCGCAAGTGAACGAGCGAGAAGACTGTAAATGTCCTCGCGTTGGCTCAACGCCCGTAACTTGACTTCCGATTCCGCTCTCGTCGACCGCTGTGGCTCATCACCGAATGCTGCATCGTCCTCCTCGATGTCATGATCAGCGTCGTCATTGCCGACACCGGGGACGCGGTCTCCACCGGCAGGTCTCGTGCTCCTGTCCAGCCCCACGCTCCCAGCCGCATGCTTGTTGTCTCTTCCGATTTTGACATGAACGACGTCCAAGTAGGTCTTGAACAGACTCTTGACGACCCTCTGCCTCGGGTTGACTCTGACCGGCACGCTCCTGAAGATGCCTGTGACGACGACACGATCTCCGGGCTTGACGACGTCCACCAGTTCGTCATACACGCTCAGACTGACCGTATGAGGCGTTTGGCCGTCTGGCACCGAGTCGGGCGTTTCCTGTAGTCGAATAACCTGGCGATCAGCGAATTCCGATCTGTTGTGGATGAGCGTGAGGGAAGCGAGCTGCGCACACACGTCGCGCGGACAACGGGTCGGCTCCTGGATCTTGCCGCGGTCGATTTCGACTTGGAGGGTGTGGGAGCAGACGGTACAGCGAAAAAAGGCGATTTTCATGTCGGGGATAATGGGGGTGGCGCGGATGACGAGACCTTTGATGCAGACGAGTTTGTCGGTGTCGCTGGGATTGAGGTCACGCATGTTGAGAGGGGAGAAGCCGAAGGGCCGGACTTTGTATACTTTGCCCATGATGTCGGCGATTTCTGCGTCGCCCTGGGCGCCTTGCATTCCTTCGATTGCTTCTTGCTGATCGAGGTCGGCGATTTCCAGCATGAGATCCTTGAGGACTTGGTCCATGACTGGTATGACTTCTTGAGGGTATTTGGTGAGCTGAGCATGGAATTTTTTCATGGGGGGATAAGCGAGCAAGTTTCGACAGTCGAGGTTGAGATTGGTCTCGCCTGTTTGACGCATGCGGCGCAGCAGGTTCTCGTAGTAGATGTCGTCGTCGTAGGGGGATGGCTGTGGGGATGTGGGGAGGCCCAGGGAGCGATTGTAGGCGAGACGGTATTTTGGTTTGAAGCCCTTGAGAAAGTCGCGGAAAAATTTCATGGTGTCGGCGAGGTTGACGGTGGTGCCCCAGATGGCTCTGATTTCGTCTGGTTCATCGGAGGTGGGGACGGGGAGAGCGGAGAGATTTGGAGCGGAAGAGGAGGGAGGGATGTCGAGGGCGTCCGAGTTGAGATGGCCTCGGGCGGTGGGAGGCTGTCTGGGAGTGGCAGAGAGGGAGGAATGGATGTCACCGCGTCTGGTTCTGATTGGACTCCTGTAGACTGTTAGTGAGGAACTAGATTGGAAGAAAAACATACGAGGGGAAATCGAGGGGATCAGAGTCGTAGAGTGTTTTTACGGAAGTAATTGTTTTTGCAGGAGAGGAGACATTGTTTTTTGCGGGAGACGAGGAGGGATAAGGGAGAGGAGACGAACTTGCTAATCCAAGATCAAAAAACAAAAAACATAAGAAAGACAAAACTTGCGAATAAACAAGGGACTCATTCCAAGTGCTCTCCGTGCTGTGATCCCTCTCATCGGCGTTTGAGGTGCCTGGTCGTCGTCCGACATGGTGGCCAGAGACAACTGTTGACTTTATTTGTTTGTCCGATGGTCAACGTCGACGATCCAAGCGAGGTGAGCATCGGCACCGACGCCGACACCACGGCTGACACAGCGACCAGACCACATTCTACATCCCGTACACGCCGGCAGACGAGCCAGACAACCGACTCGAGAACGCGTACAGAGCAGCCTACCAGCAGTCCTGGCTGAAATGCTCACACATCCTGACCTCGAAGATCGAGGAAGAATTCGACGAAAAACGACAGAGAATTGTTTCGTGGCTGCTCACTGCCCACGACGACGAGCTCCCCGGTGTTTTTCAGCCACAACTCCCTCTGCTCGCCGTCCACCGCTCCGACTCCCGCTTCACCCGTTCCCTCCTCCCCCGTCTTTCTGCGCACTCTGCCATTGCCCACCTCCATCCCTCCGACGCTCCCACCGTCGCTGCTGCCCTGCGTGCACTCGTCTCTCAGTTTGTCTCCTCCTCACCATCGTCCTCCGATATCCGTCTCCTCGATGTCTCTGACGACCCTTTGCTCGTCGTTTGCTACGACTTTGAGCAGTTTGACCCCAGTGTCATGCAAGACGTCTTTCACATCTGCAGCACGCGCATCCCAGCCCTCCGTCTCGCTTTCCTCGCTTTCCTGTCTTCCCCGTTGACCTCGTCTTACATCCACACCGTCTACCCCCGCAGCACCCTCACCCGTCTCCGAGTCCACTCCCTGTCCGTCCACGCTGCTCTCCTCGAAAAGCTCCTCCTCGCTGCTTTTTTCGATCCCGCGTTCGAGCCAGACCTTGTCCTCGGCCCCAGTGCACTGCAAGCCATCGTCGACTATCACACCAGGCACAATTCGTCCATCGACGCTCTCACCACTTGCCTTCAGCTCTCGCATCTCAAGCATTTCCTCACAGAACCCCTCAGCATCCTGGTCCACCCACCCTCTACCCTCTCCACGGATCCCGTCTATGTGCCCGTTCTCGCCTTGCTGTCTTCTCGCCTACCTGGACCTTCTACAACCGAGTCTCTCCTGCAAGCTTTTCAAGAGTGCACCAGTGCCTTTCGTGCGGCTTCTCATGCTGTTCGGCTAGGATTCACTGTGCTCTACACCGTCCACAACCACCTCGTTTCGAACGGTTACAGAACCCCCTATTCTTATCCTCAAGCCATCACTGATCTTATGATCTCGGTTCTCTCCGGGCCATCACCGAGGGAGATCAAATCTCTCGTCGTGCTTGTCCATAAGCTTCGTCATGAGGCTTTGCATGCTTTGTTGACGGAATTGCATAATCGTGATCCAGGGCAAGATCATTCATTCCTCACGCGGACGAGAACAGCGACGGCTGAACAAGTCGGTGTAGAGGTGTCGACGTGGCTTTCGACTTATCTCATGTAAGGTCTCGGCTCTTTTGTATTTTTGACAAAACGTTGATTTTTTTAGTTCTCTCCTCAAACCATTGACAAAATACCCTCTATGGGACATTTATTTTACGGGAACCTCTCCTTTTCCATCCGAGCTGCTCAATCCTTGTCCGCGGGCTACGGTCATTTCTGCTCTTCTTGATCCTGGTTCGTTTACGGAGCCTCTTGTGCTTCCTGGTTGTCTGCAACAGCGACAAGATGAGGTGATGACGGCGCCGACAATAGCAACGGCAACGGCAACAACAGAAACGAAAGAAGGGCACCGACTTTTTGATACGTCGATTTTGTTTCAGAGGTATTTGGACGGTGCGAGGGTGATTAATGTGTATGATTGGTATGTGGCGTTTAAAGTGGGTTTGGATGCTCAAAGGGCGGAGCGTGTGAAAGGGAAGGAGAAAGGGAAGGAGAAAGCAGGTGAGGTTGTGGACGGTGACGATGGTGACGATGGTGGTGACGACGATGACGACGACGGAGGAGAAGAAGAAGAAGCTGACGACGATGGAGAAGAAGAAGAAGCGTGGCAACGCGAAGTTCAAGCTCGATTCTGGAGAGCGTTGCACGAGTTGGATTATTTAGGTTTTGTGCAGCATACCAAGAGGAAGGCGGAGCATGTGGTGAGGACGGTGTTGGATGTTGGAGAGGGGTAGGATGGTTGTCTGTCTTGAAAAGGCCTTCTTCACTTCCTGATGAAAATTACAGTTACAATTACAATTACTTTTTTTTTTCAGTGTTTGTGTGACGAGTGTCTCTTTGGGTTATCTTTCAATGGAAGTATACTCGATTATCTATGTATAGTAATGAAAACGATGTGTGATAGAGGTCTTGCGACAAGTTTCTTTTTTTTGAGTTGGTGCCAAAGACCGGGAGAAAGTCGTGTGGTGATTCCTTGGATTCACTATTTCTTTTTTTCTTTTATTTTTGCAATTTGGATCGGATTGCCATCATCATCGGAGTTTGAAATCTCTTGAGAAAAACTTTCTTTTTATCTCGACAACGCTGTTGACCTACCTACCACCTTTCACCTTCTCTCTCTCTCCCCTCGCTCTCTCTAAAAGTGAGTGTTATTTTCTTTTACACTTTCGCACATCATATCTCGTTTTTGTGGTCAATGATGATCAAAATCAACACATTATCAAGCTCAACAGTCTGAGGGGGGTTCCCCCTTTGCTGACTTTTTGTACTTCTGCAATTCTGACTATTTTTTTGTTTTTGGAGAATGTTTGTATGGAAAATTTTCTCAATTTCATTCTTAGTCTAGAGTTGTTGCCCAAGCTCGGCTAGCAAATCGCAACATGTGGACAAGTAGACTATGATTTTTGTCATTGCGAGGTTGACGCACCATTGAGTCTTGTTACACTCTCTGGATGTAAGCAATTGGTAGACCCTCTGGACAGTTTCTCTTCACTCCGTATGTCACCTGGTGTTGGCGTGGCTGATCATGAGCCTGCTTCGATACTCAAAACCTTGCTACTTGAGGTGCCAGATCCATCGCTGCCTTCACCTGTTTCTTCTTTAGTCGTCTCAGCCACCTAACTAGATGAGTGAACTCGAAGAGCTGCTGCTGACTGACAATATGCCGTACATCTATATGTTTCTTTCTGGTTGGGACAGAACAGAAGGGTTTTTTTGCTTTCTACTTGAGCTAATAAAACTCAGCTCTTTAAATAGCATCTGAAAAATAGACCGTAATCCGAATTCAAGAGTATTTATTCAGGTGATTATAGGAACGCCAAAGAAGGTCCATCTTTGACACTTGTGCCATGGTCGATCCAATACCACGTGCAATCTTACTCTAGCATTCGCTCTCAGAGGCGAATGACAGACCAAACCAACCAGTGCATAATCATCCCCGATAGATCCAACCTCCTGGAATCGTGTTCAAGCAACTTGACTTCAACCTCAACACTTCCTTTACTGAAGATTTCACCATCCCACAGGTCTGCCCATGATTCAGGAGAATGACAAAACAGATGAATGCCACGAAAGCTGGTTGCCTCAGTCTTGAATCCCTTCGTGGGTCGACCAGCATGCGCTCCGAATATGATGGATCCCGACAGGGGAGACAGAAGCGTTGCAAGTTGGCTCGCCAACTTCAGTTGTTCTTCTTCCTCGAGTAGGTGGAAAAGCGACAAGGCATGTATGGCTGAGACATGCCCTTGTAATGGGGTAAGAGATTTCAAGATCCTGAGGTCGGTAGGACGCGGTGTAGTTGGTTCAGAGTAAAATGGTTATCTGGGCTCTATCAAGGCAGGGTCGAGGGCATCGCCAGATATAAAAGCAGCAGGGAAAGTCTCTGATGTTGATTTGAATAACTCATGACCATACTCCCAGAATTCTGGAACGATCAACTACGTTTCAATTTAGGACAAGAAGGGGGGGGGAAAAGGACCTGAATGGAGGTCAGAGGCAATTCCGTTTTCGATAGGCCAGCCGTCAACAACCGCTTTCCTCAAATCATGTCCAACTGAGATAAATGAGACCGAGCAAAGTGAGTCAGAGAGAGCTACACACAACAGCACCCAATGTCGAGAAGAATTGCGCCTGGGCGAGACTTGGGAAGCTCAAGCACTTGTTTATATGCAGGATGTCGTGATATTTTTAGTCTAGAGGACGTATCAGTTCGATTTCAGATATCAGAGTTATCATTCACTTCGTAAATGCGAAAGCTTGGATACATGGGTATTCCTAGACCTATCACCAAAATCTTCAGCATGTGAAAGCAACTTAAGGTGTAAGTCGGGTCAAAACACGCCTGATATGCTTTCCCTTGAACATGAATTAAATGCTTCTTCAATTCTTCCTCATCTTGAATCCCAGTCAGTAATTTAAAGAATGTTGTCTCGTCTTCATTGAGGTTGAGGAGTGCTGGGTCTAAAGGCCTCTTTGAAGTGCAGATAATAGTGTCTGAGGCCATTCAGTCAAAAGAGAGGATACAAGATGAAGAATAAGAAGAGCATACCGTGGAATCTATCAATAAGGGTGTGGGACTGGGGATCCACTATATTAGTCCAATTATAGTATATCTAAATAATATAGAGGGCATGCCCTGGAGGTCCTTGTATGACCAATTGCATTATACTTCATACATTGGCTTGGAACCTTGCACTGGGTTATTTGTATCAGAGAATGGATTGGTACACTGGATAATCACTATGAGATGGCTCCAAGATGACTACATCAATTCCTTGTCATGTTAACAGATATCTAATAAGCAACAGACTAAAGGCAACAACTTCCATTCCAAGAATCCCAAGACATAATCAACAAGTGATCACCAAATACCATTGCTCCACAACTATCCACTTAACTTCCTCACCAAATAGTCAGAGGGGATAAGGCATACCTGTAAAAGACATGAGCACACTAGCAATTCCCCAACCATCAACCTAGTAGTTGACATCCAAGAATTTACTGTATTCTTCATCTCATTTTACACCCTACAAAAATCCAGAAAGAATTGGAAAAAAACCATACTTCATAAGATTATACAGGATTACAGTTGAAGCATGAAACACTAGGTAACAACTATCTCTGATGTCCAGATAGCTATTCAAGTAGATATAACACAACAGGTTGTAGATAGTTAGAGAAAGGAAGTGTAGCATATTGACTTCAACACAATACCATGGATTGGCAGACTGTTGGAGGAAGGGAGTACAGCATAATACTCATCACACACCAGGTTCTGTGAAAGGGCTCATTAGGGAAGGATATCGTAGTAGACACACGGTGAATAAATATAACTAAACGGACAAGATACAGCGGTTTACAGAGCAGTTCCTCGTTCGAAACTTGCACGAATTTCCGTAGTGTATTTATCATAATAGCGAGCGATCTACAGGCCGATTGGCATCAACAACGACCAAAAAGAAGAACAAGAACATGACCTTACCTTTCTATTGAAGACCCTGTTCTGTTCATTGATATAGGTAATGTCGCCCTCGGTCTCATTGAGGCGTTTGCGTGAGAATTTGCCGCGCTGATCAATGCTGTAGGATTTGAGTTGAAGGTATAGAAAGAGGTTTATGAGAACATACTCCTTATTGATCTTGCTTACGACACGATCAATAGCTTCTTCACTGGGTTTATTATCACCATAAAACAGCGTTGACGAGTCTCGGTAAAGATGCTCGTGAGCAAGCTGTTGCTCGGCCGAAAGGGTTGCCTTAAGTAAAAATGTTCAGACTCTAAAATCACAACAATTGCTATTAACTTGCCTGGATTTCTGAGCTACCAGAGGCATTAAAGGTAGCGAGAGCGCTACCCGTTGCCAACGCCTTTTGTCGAGTGTAAGCTTCAAGATTGGGCTGAAGTAGATCTAGGTCCTTCTTGTACTTCCTACGTGCGGCGTGTGCGTCGTCTTGAATCCGAAGAGGTGATATGTTGGTTACCACAATACAAAATTAGGTTTTTCCTTCCTTTTGAGAAAAACCTTGACAAAACGCACCATGAAATTCATAATCCGCCCTCCGCCTTTTCCGTGCCTGCTTTTTCTCCCACTGATCATTATCCTCAATCGTCCACTCCCAATTCTTCTGACGTTCAATATCTTCTCCTCTTTCCTCCGCATCGACTTTGAGTCGTAACGTCTCTGCAAGTTTGCGTTGTCGTTCAAGTCTCGCTAGTTCTCTTGCGTTGAGTTTGGCCTTTGCGCTCTCTTCGATCAAACTTTCTCGGTTGGCTCGAGTGGAAGTGACCTAAAAAATTCACTCCGCTTTTTTAAAAAGGGAAAAAAAGATGAAAAAGTAGGTGAGTTGCTTACGAGTTTTTTTCGTAGTTGAGCGAGTTTGGCCTCCCTGTCCTCCATGGTCATTTTCCTTCCTTCCCTGTCATCTGTTTCAGAACTGTCACTACTGGAAGCTTTGCCTACTACGGCATCTGCCACTGCTAATTCGGGGCCTTCGATGATATTGTCTATCGCATGGCCAGGCTTTTCTGTAACTGGTGAATGGTCTGATGACATAGAGGAGGAGAAAGGCAACAGGGGGCGGAGTGCGTAATCCAAAGTCATGTGTTTCTCACGCGCTTTTCACCATCTCCGCGTCCTCAAGCGCGGAAAACACCATTGCTCCTACGGCCTCATCCCAGAACTTAATGACCTCTCACTGGTAAGATAATATAATTGCAGGATTCGTTGCTCACATTAGATCAATTAAATATAAATTTACCGATGTAAACATGTGAATCCCATGAGCCGGCCAAAGTCGAATTAGGAACATCAGAATTTTACCTTGCTCTGATCATACAGAACAGTTTTGAAACGAAATCGAATCAAGGAATGTCAGAGTATATCAGATGAATTTTCTGCAAAAAATTGGCATCGACCAATATCGACCCATCTATCCTTGACCTTGCCTACCATACACAATGTGACTTCTCATATCTTCAATGGCTCAGGAAGATACATAAAACTTTGGACGGCTAGATCAGCTTGAGCTGCAGCAACAATAGCCAGAAAGGGCTCATTTGCAGAGAAATAGTTTTGATGATCAAGTGTCAAGCCTGACTTCACTTCTGGTGGGTTTTCTCTAGGAAGAAGAGAGGGAGGTTGCCGTCGAAATGAAGGAAATTTACTAACATTTTGTCCCATCTCTGAGGCAGCATAAGACAGGGTGACGGATGAGAGTTTAGGTAGCGCCGGTATTCAGACATACGTATGACAAGACCATTGGGTAGCGCAGAACATTGAGGCATACAGATGACGAGTGCGAGCTTATGGCATATGTCCATGGCTAAGACACGACTTAACAAATGCGGAAAGGCTGCGCGAGAAAGACGAGAAAGACTCGAAGCAATCGAATGCAAAAAGAGCAGAGAAAACAAAGAGAATTTATGATACGACAGCGCTCTTGATAGACGAAGAACCAAGACACGGAGACTGACGAAGAGAGCTCATAAGAGAGTCAGAAGGTTGGCGACACCAGCAATTGCAGCAATACTGATCACAATGCCTCTGGAAAGTCCCACACCCGGAGCACCACTGGTATCGCCAGTGTTGAGAGAAGAGACTGACGGTGTGGAGGAACTCGAGGAAAAGGAAGAAAAAGGTGTGGTCACAGTCAAAACCGGAGTCGTGGCGGAGGAATGTGGACTAAGATCGCTGAAGGGGGTGGTAACAGAGTTGACCGTCGCAGAGGAGGCTTCTGAGATGCTCGATAGCTGCAGAATTTGAGTGGTCTTTGTAGTGGTATGATTGGAGCTTTGTGCTGTGGATGTGAGAATTGTTCCAACAGTGATGGTGGACAAAACAGTATTGCTGCTTGATAAATTAATGGATGTGGGGAAAGGAATTGGGTATATTGCAGAGGAATCAGAAGTTATGAATGATCCCGTCATTCGATCCAGTCTAAATGCGGTAGTGAGAAGAAGATAATATTGTATTGAAAAGCCACGGACCGGAAGAAAGGTGAGAAAGCGGCGTATGGAAGGGAATTGTTCTGTTTGGCAGATGTAGAAACGAAAGCAAGATAACTGGAAAAGATGGTGTTAAATCTTAAGGGTAGGTATTGATCAATGATGAAAACACACTAGGCATCCGAATTGGGACCAGCAGCAGGAATAGGCTATAGGCATGATATGATGTCAGCAAAGCAGGGAAAATCCTCCAAAAAAGAAATGCACAGTGAAAGTTAGCGACAATTTTGTGGAAACGTCTGCTGGCGTTATGGTCTGAATCAATTTCTGGATGACGAAGAATGAGTTTTTGAAGGAGAGACGAACGTTTCAGCGAACCTGTTTCCCAGTGTATAGTCCCACAGTGCATACACCAATCTCAGATAGGAGGGGGCGTACGCCATCATCAAGCCAAGTTACGGTACATGGTTTGCCACCATGGCAGACTGATCCCTTTCGAGGATTGACAACCTTAAAGGTAAATGATTCAGAGTTGAGTGACACAGCACCACAACCGGGGACATCTCTGTCAGATCAGGAGTGATACTAATCGATCCACGCTAAGCTACGTCTCGGTCTGCCTCAATATTTTTGAATGAGTGTGGCAATAGAAATTTACAGAAAACTTCTCAAAAATATCCATATTGAATTTAGCTTGTCATCATTAATCGGCAACCAAAACTAAAAGTACACAAACGTGCTTAAGATATGACAATTGATATCATGACAGGGTGGGGACCTGCCAGTTTACCCATTGTGATTCAACAAAACCAAGATTGTTGGCACCGTCAGTTTTGAGGATATTTGTATTCGTTGGCTGGCCATCCAAGAATTTGTCCACAAATGCATCCAAATCACTCTGTTCATTTCCCGGGAAGGCACAATGGTTATGATTGCCAACCTGACTGATCCCCATCAGATCTCCAACACCAAGTGCCTGCCAAACCTTGTTAGCGGTAAGCATACAACCCCAAACACTTTCCGGACCAAGCCAGTCAATACCCGTATTGTCGATGATTAGCAGAGGGCGAGGTGCGACAAGAGCTGCAAGTAGGTGGTGATCAAAGGGCAAGTTGTTGACTTGGTTGACGAGTTGATTGAAGTTGGGAGAGAACCAGACATTCTCTCCCACAATCTCCGACGCAGTCTGAGTGTTGACACCACTTGAAAGCATCCTGTCTGATATTCTCCAACATCCAGCACCACCGGATCCAGACTCCTGAGGGATCGTCAGGGCGATACGTGTTTCAAAAGCACCTGCAACGAGTGCACCCTTTCCATTTCTGGAACATCCGCTGACAGCAAGTTTTGTCAGGTCGATGTTAGAATTGGGGATGGTCTCGAGTACGTCGATGACACGAGAAATACCCCAAGTCCATGCAATCATGGCACCAGCGGAATGATTCGCTCCATAAAGCTGGTAAAACTTTCCTTGGCCTCGACTGCCACTGTTTATCTGAGCAGCCATATCGTCGTTGTTGAAAGTGACGAGGGCAACCCCGGAAGGTCTTGGAATGCTGATGCCACCAACTCCAATGATGGCAGGGAACGGCCCACTGCCACTCGGCAAGGATACGGTCGCTGTGAAAGAGATAGATTTTCCACCTTCGGATACGTTGACTGTGAGGACACCACCAGACAATGAACCGTTCACGGAGGAAGGTTTAGGGGGGAGGGTACCCAACTCATATTTTTGAAGAAGCTGTGAGATTTCTGCACGGCGGCAGTCCCACTGAGCTTTGGTGGTTACTTGAGTGCCGTCAAAAAATGTGAAAGGATCTGGGAGGAAAGAGTTGGACGTGAGAGACGGATTAGACGGAAGAGTTGGGCAGTCCTGAGGATTTGGGTTGCTGGTGGGTGTAGTGATAGAAGAAGTGGTGGTAGATGAAGGAGGCGTTGTTATCGGAGCGGTGGTCGTCGAAGGGGGAGGAGCGGCTCCCGGGATACATTGCGAATACCAGGGATTAAGGACAGTGCAGATTGACCCTGATAAACATGTCATAGGGCCAGTCCAGCCAATGCCACCACCTATGATGGATGAGTCACACCGTCTCGAAACAATCTGATACATACTCACACTGTCCCCACACCTGTTGTTGAGCAAGAGCAGGAAGAGCAAGAGTGAGGATAGCCAAAATTTGTCTGTTCTTCATATGTCCTATGTGAATTCGCTTCCACGGAAAAATACTCTACAAAGGGTCCTTCGTCCTTTTTATACGATGGCTGTTTGTTTTTGTCGTGATCATAAGACATTCATCAAACTCATCCAGTCACATGTCGATGCACACTCTTGGGGTCTACAAAAATCTATCACGCCAAGAGTCCTGGGGCGTGTACATCAACGATCGGAGTGTTTAAGAATTTGAGTCATTGAATCTAATTCGGAATCATTGTATCGTGGCCGGAAAAAGTCCGCGCGTTCGCAAAGTTGCAAGACCTTTCGACGGGGTAGTTGGATGACCTATGAAAAAGTGGACGTGAAGGTCCATTTTTGATGCTGAAGTTTCGGGTGTACCTTCGTGCTAAGAGATGGTCCAGGCCCAGCTACTACCAGAAAATTTCACATCCATCGTGAATTCCGCGTCCTAGTACTAGATCACTTGCTGTTGAGTAAAAGAAATACTAGGTCGAAAAAGAAGGTCAAGTTTCGCCGGTACCGATGCCAAGATAGATGCCAAGATGTTCGCATGCAAAGAATTTGACCGACAACCTTTAAAAAGAACGCGTTATTGGCCGATAATCATCGCTGACAGTGGTGTTAATAGTTCAGTTAGGCAGTGCACATTGTCAAAAGTTTTGTTGAGGGCCCTATCGGAAGGAAGGAATAATTGTGCTTTCATTTGGCGCGAGAAGGATAATGGTCTTCAGCGGGTTGACAAATGCTATCACCTGTTTTAGCAGTCCAGGGTCTGGTTCAAATCACGAAAAAATTCTCACTGTTGTGCATCATCCAGTAAATAAATTTCCTCTCTAATGTTGACTCAACTTTTCCCCTCCTACTAGAACATTAGTCACTCAAACCAACTTAAAGTACAGTCTGCGATCTTGATGCTGCTGACTCTCGCCTATACGATGTCCGCTGTCTCCGGATCACCCTATATCTATTTGACTTATCGATGAACGGGACAGACACCCAGTCTTCCTAGGACAAACATCTCATCAGCTTCGGAAGATCGTCTGTCGCGTACGATGATGTTCATTTCAAGTCACCTCTGCCCACCCAAAACGGATTGCGGAACATCTCTGGACACGGAGAATTTATACCCACGTCAATATGCCCCAGACGTTGTCTGATTCAAGGTAGCACGGAGTTTCATCGTGTCGCTCCAATATGGCAGGGTCGTTATCGGGCTAGGGGTGCAACGGGCCGTCGCAGTCTGTGCTTCCTGGGACTTCCCCAGAAACCGGGGTCTAAGTCGAATATCGTCGCTCCTTGGACTGGTACTGGGAGCAGAATCAACTCAGCGCTGTATACTAGTCCCCACGTGATAATTTTCCTGTAAATTCAGCCCCAGAGGAGTTTTCTATCTCGAGCGATGAATGCTCATCCAGACTTCTGAACGGTTAGTAGATGATGGCCTTATCTGGGATTTGTTGAACTGTTCTTGTACTGTCCTTAATGCTTCCCATTGGCAATCACATCGACTACTCATATATATTTTAAACTAGACAGGCAATCGTCGAAGCAATTCGAGCTTGTCGAGCTTGTCTGCCTGGAAGTGTACAATAAAACTGCAACTACACGTTAGGAAGTGAAACATATTCTGGCATCAAAAAACAGAAAAGAATGAAGACATCAATCGTAACGATGATTTCCTATAGGATGGCAACTGTCGCCAGTGCAAGTGTGCATACATTCTCTTAGAGAACTTGAAACAAGAAGCGAAGTTAAAATACATATCGGGAGCAATTGGACACACAAAATAAACGAGGCTATCCAAGTCGAAGAAGGAATGGGTTTCATGGCGGGACCTAAAATGTAGTGACACCAGTAAGTGCGCCCAAAATGATAGCCATCCAGCTGGCTTTTGAACTCAGTGCAGCACTGCTAGAGGGAGTTGAAGCAGCACCCGAAGTGGAGGAGGCTGCCACGGAGTTGGAGGTACTGTGAGACGCTATCGTAGAGAAGCTACGAGGTGCTGTAGCGGAAGCTTGACTTGTGGGTGCAGTGTTCAGCATGGTCTGTCCGACAAGAGGTGCAGTTGATTGACCTGCAATCTGAGCCCGAATAGTAGAATTGAAAGTTCCTCTCATGTTGTCCATCCTAAAGAAAAAAATCAATGGTGAGAAGGTAAGATATAACTGAATACTCACGTAAACTTAGAAGAGAAAGACAAGGCAGGGAGCTGGGGATTCTGAGGATCCTTGAAGGCGAGAGACTCAAAGCGAATAAAACTAAGACTTACTAAGGACGAGTCAAACTGCACGATGCTGAAAGGCACTCACTAAAAATCGCCATCGGAACCCATGTCGGCATTTGGGGTAAACTGGATGGAATCAGTGGTGGCGACGTTCACACTGTCCACAATGGTTTGCAGGGAGGTCTAGTTATCAAAACACTTAAATCAAACCGGGATAGAATGCGGTAACTCGTACCTGGTTCTGGGAATTTCCAACATAGATAGAAACAATAGCATCGCCGAATTGCTGGAGAGATGGAGCAGCACCATCATCTTGCCAGTTGATCATGGCGGGTTGACCTCCGTGGAAAGTTGACAAAGCAGTGGGTTGGGTGATCTAGAGAAGATATCAGAAGAACTCAAGAGATATTTTGTGCAGCATACAAAGACAGTAGCCAGAACTGGGGAAGCGGCGAGTAGGAGATTAATGAAGATCTCGGAAAACATCGTCGAAGGGGCTGACGCTTGAATATAAAAGAGGGTGAAGTTTGAAGAGTGGTAGCGATTGTACACCTGGGACAAATCTTGCTCACGGTGAAGTATGTTATCAAGGAAAGTGAAATCAAATTTATGACAGGAGCAGGTTTCATTATTCTCGTCGACCGTTTAGGGAAATTCACCCATCCTCGATTGATGAGATCAGCTCTGATGTTACAGATATATGACAACATATCAATGGCAACACTCTGTTTCTTGTGGTATGATATCATTATTTCAAGAGACTTGAGACAACCCCTCAAAGCATGTTTACCAAATTTTGTGCTGCTCGAAGTTCCCAAACAAAGGTAGACACATCATAAACGCGACCCTGTACATGGAAGTCAGAACAGAAGGCAGATGAGGACTTGGAGGATAGGTATCATGCGCCTGGCATGCTTCAAGTGAGCAAGATGCCACTGGATAAGTTTTGAAAGGGATCAGCAAGGGGTCTAGACAAAGCATTTGCCATCCATTGGGCAATGATGCTCGTTGCTTGGAAACTTCTTCCCGAGATTACTTACTTTGGGATAATCAAATTGTGTTCTCCACCACCAGCTGGACTAAAAGGACTACCAGGAGATTTCTTATCCCAATCAGACCAAGCACCTGCTTCGTCTGCACCAGGACTACCAGAATTGACCAAAATTAGGTGTAATTCAACCACCGGTTGCATAACTGCCTTGTGCAGGATTGCTTAACTTCAACAAATCACCCGTCTACTTGGATGCAAGATACCCGCCTAGTTAGACTCCAATCCCACAACACTACTATGGGTATAATCCGTTGCATTATCTCCAGGACCAAGAACATCTTCTAGGTGACGATCCTGAGTGCCCCTGACAGAGGGAAAGGCAATGACCGCTAGAATACAAATGCCGATTACTGGTCTTATTGGTAAGGAGGTTGTCTGGTACTACACTGAGGTGACATGCAGTACCATGTTTGACTTGAGGGTTGGTGATGTAGGTAATGACATCCTTTACATCGGGATCGGTACATCGGGATCGGTACATTGAAGGTTGTCGAAGAGGAGAATGGCAACAAAGAGATCAAAAAAGAGGCCAAGTGCTTGTGCTTGAAGTCGAGATAGTGTATGGCAGCACAGAGGTCACCCATATCTATAATATTGTCACTGAAGGGACTAGAAGGCAGGCAGTAGCAGCTGAAGAGTACACAGTCTGAGGCATCATTGAGATCAAAAGCATCACATTCTTGGTATGCTCTTCAGTGGAGAGATGAGCTGAAATGGCATTTGTCAAGGTTCTTGCAGAAGCCACAGTCATTGAAGTAGAGTTGGAGACAGTGGCCATAGCATGATGCATTTGGATTCTTGGGATAACCAAAGGACAGTGCTGAGTGCCTGAATCAAGACAGTAATGCAGTGCTCTCTTTTTGAGTGAGAGACCAAGAATCTAGGAGAGAAACAGATAGAGACTAAAGGATTTTCTAGAGCCAGTGATACCTCTGCCAGGAGAGGAGATGGAAATTAGATTGAGTTTTTTTCCAAGAGATAGACCTGGCGACAATGACTGAGAAAGGTCATGTCTGTGCACGACCTGATATACCTTTGTGCAGATGGGTCTGAAAGGGTCTAGGAGAGTCAGCAAGGAACTGAGATGTTCCAGTGCGTAGAGCGTGACTGTGAGTCTAGACATTCAAGCGGCGACTTGATATGTCACAATTTTATCAAGTAATTATCTGATCACCATCGATCCGGAGAGTCCCGTAACCTTATCATTAGGAACTGCATAACTGGAGATTGCATTCGTCGCCTCCGACGACCCGCAACTTCAATACAAGATGGGAAAAGGTATGCTGTCGCTGTTGCTCTGACATCCCCGACTTAGGCTTGTGAGTATAGTTCACGGTTCTCTTGCCCGTGCTGGCAAAGTCAAGTCCCAGACACCTAAGGTCGACAAACAGGAGAAGAAGAAACCACCAAAAGGGCGTGCCAAGAAACGCATCCTGTATAATCGCCGGTAGGTAGTTGCGTTAACTCGGGTCGTCCTGTTATTGACTTGCACCAGTTTTGTCAATGTGACGACTCTTCCTGGAGGCAAACGGAGAATGTGAGTAGCTCAATACCAATGGCCTTATCCCGATCGTTAGCACCCAAATACATGTGCACCAAGACTCCTATCACCTGATGATATAATTGCATCATAGTTCACGCTGAACCACGGTGTTGAAAATCGTTCTTTCAACGTCTTTCGCTCCTATCTGATTCATTCCCATCACTCTCTTCTATCTGGTACTGATTCATTCGCTCATTCCAGGAATCCCAACCCCGAAAAATAAAGAACTCATTATACGTCTTTGAAAATCGTTCGTGAGATAGCAAGTGAAGGGGTGATGATCAGGTGGCTCCCTGTCATCTTGTTGCTTTTCCGTTCACTCCTCCCGCATATCTTGTTACTACCCTCCATGCCCAACATGATATGATTAGGCCCCTCTATGCATCTTAAACCTTGTATTCTAATGGTTGATGTTGATTTTGGATCAATTTATGAACACTGTTTCCAAATATGACCACGTGAACCTAAGCGTAACTGCGGACGTGTCGGCTCAGGTAACATTCTCTCTCCTACATCACTGTTATGCTCTCTGAGGAGTTAAAGACATTCAAGAGACTTGGATTCCGGCATGTGAGTCTTGGTCCTCTGTCCCTCACGAGTGTTCATATTTGTTATAGGTTCTGTTACAGGTCCTCAACTTCGCTTCGGTCATTGCCTCAGGTCTCATGATCTGGAAAGGCCTCAGTTTGGTAACAAATTCGGAGTCACCAATCGTTGTAGTGCTCAGGTTCGACCTTGCTTTTCGCAAGTCTAAATGTTAGACTGTGTATGACTCTGCAGTGGATCAATGGAACCAGCTTTCTACCGAGGCGACCTTCTCTTCCTAACCAACCTTCCGAATGAACGCTACTATACTGGCGATATCACTGTATACAAAATTCCTGGCGCTGATATCCCAATTGTCCATCGAGTCCTAGAAACACATGACGACAAGATCAAGGATAAACAGCTTATGTTGACAAAGGGTGACAACAATCACGTAGACGATCTTGAGTTGTATCAGGGCTTAAAATGGCTGGAGCGAAAGCACATTGTTGGCAAAGTTCGAGGGTGTGTCTAGTGCCTCCGTCTTTCCAGGTTCCTGAGACTGATAAAACTCCTTTGGCTGCGATAGATTTCTTCCCTACATCGGATATGTTACAATTGCTATGGTATGTCCAATGTCACACAAATACTTACCCATGGCTTTTTGACGAGGACTTGCCTTATAGAATGATTTTCCGCAGCTCAAATACGCATTACTAGGAGGTCTAGGACTTTTGGCACTAATACAACGTGAATGAGTCCTGTCGTTCTTATTTCTGCCCGTTTCTGTCGTGTGTACCTAAGATTGTCATTTATTGAAAGAGCTCACATGCTGCTGAGGTCGTAGATCGTTCACCTAGTTAGGGCGTATTCATCTCAATTGTCGAACTTGGTAATCAGGTTAAGACGAGAAGATATGATCAGAAATCTGCGTGATGACCCCAACCTCTTGGAGTCCTGATGATTTCAAAACCTTCAGACATCCACGGAGATATGGCGCGGAAGCTGAATACCATTGAGCATCAGATCGGTTTGAATGACACATGCTTGACATCAAAGCTAGATTCACAAAAATTGATCCACCACTACCTCATTACAACCTCGTTCCTTCAGAAAAGCAGACTGCATCCGACCCTTGCGCAATGCGTCCTTCATCTTTATTCGCACAAATATACTGATGTAATCTTCATCGAGTTGTCACACGGTGCGTTAGTACGATCCCTTCATTTGTAAACCAAAACTTCCTAAAGATTCGAACCTAACAAGGCAAATCCTTCCAGAACTTCTCTGCACCAAAGAGCTCTCGAATTGTTTGATCATCTCCGATATCGGGGACACTGCAGGCAGTCAAAGATTAGGTAAGTCATAGGAACTGAGATATGATGAGATGGGAATCTATCGAAGCCTTGGTCATAAAGTCGTAAGAATCAGGCAGTCTTTGTGGCATCTTTTCGAAAACAGGCGATCATCCCTTGTGGCTCATAAAGAGACGAAAAAGGCATACTGAACCAATGGAGCCGCCAAAAGTTTGCATGCGAGTTCTGCATGTTTTCATCGGTTATGTTTCACCTTGCGGTTTCATCAATATATACAGCCATCCAAAATATTGTCTTTGGATAGCAGGTGAACGAATGTATCATGAGCCTGATGACAACGAGAACAACACGCAATAAGCCGCATTGTCAGCCTCATCGTGGAATGTTCTATAATGGTGCCAACCTCGAATCCTGTGTTCCAGAGTAGGACACCCTTTCTCACTCTGAAGCATGATAGTAGTCACGTAAACGGCCCGTTTCTCAGATGTCCGGGCATTCTATGTCTCACGGTGAGCACTCAGGTCACCTTCTATTGCTATTGAGCTGTCGTGTCAGATTGTATGCGGTGATCTATCAGCCGTGCTGAAAAAGCTTCGCATCCACGATCTTAGCCTACAGTCCACAATGTCTAGGAACAAGTTTGATTTCATGGAGGAAAAATTGGAGCGGAGAGGAGAGAAACAGAAGATTTTTGAAAACAACATTTGACTTGTGAGATTATCTTAGTTTGCTTTGTAAAAAAAACCCTGTAAGCAATAGTTTAAGTATTCTGGAACTTGAAGTACAAATCTCATCAATTCGAATTGTTTTCTAGGTGTAGAAATAACAAACCTTAGTCAAAACTGTGGTCTCTCTCTCTTGTGTACTAGATATTCTATCTTTCATTGTAGACACATATATAAATAACTTGTACTCCACAATTTTTCATGACTTTATGTTAATTCATACAGCTAGAGCCGCTGAGCTCTTTATAGGTATTCAAGCACAGACTTGCTTGAGAGTGCCAACAAAGAGTAGCAGGACCGACGTTCAAAATGGACATTTACAAGAAACATGAATAATTATCGCTGTACCCTTTACTCAACGGTCACTTACTCTTAGGTGATTTGAGTATATGGGTGCCAATTCTTTTCCCCCACCCCCGAGACCATGATATTCAATGGAGTTTTCACCGGCTAGATCCGTCGATCCTGGGCCGGCATTCCAGATCAAAGTTTCTGAAGTCATCGCAGAATGAAATGTACAGCTCAGATGTCACCCAATGTGGTAGACGGCTGATATTATTACCTAGAATAAAATGTACATCTGCAAGATTCAATGCTCACCTCAGATATCACCCAATGCGGTAGATGGCTGAGGGAGGTAAATGCTCAAGTGCACTATGTATATGGATGTGAGAGTGTCTCACATCCAGGACATATGGATATAAGTGGTGTCATAGACCCAGTGGTTCATCTCTGATGAGCAGCCCATCTGCAGATACTGGGGAGCACCGTACCTTAGGGGCTAGCTGGTTCTCTTACTGTGTACAATCTAATTGGGATCAAACACATAACTCATAGAGGGTTACATACATGTTATACCAGTAGCTATTCTATTCTTATATTAGTAGTGATGGCATCTTACTACAACTCAAGGGCCTGTCCAGTTCTGCGGGTTAATTGTGATATTGTCACAAGTTCAACAACTTCTGTACACCGCATCATCGGATCCCTGTTTAATCAACGGTGCACGCGAATTAAGACTGGCTAATAACGAGTTCGAATATACCTTGCCAACTGAAAACCCCCTGTATCAACATAACACAACACTTAGACAGGAACAGAGCTGAGGAAGTGCAACACGAACAGCGTAAAATTGGCTCCACTAACCAAAACATTTCCGCCCCATGCATACATGCCAATGACGAAAGCCGCGGTAAGAGCCCCTGTTTCCACAGTCATGCGGACTGCGCGATGAATGATCTTGTTTGTCTTGAAGCTGAATACATCTTCCGAGCGGCGAAGGAGCTAATGTTCATCAATTGCTTGGAAAAGACAATACATATCTTCAAGGAAATACCTGAACAATGATGGTTGTAGTGATCATCACATCAGATGTAATACTTCCCGCCATCCACATCTGCAGAGATTAATTAGACATTGCTCAAGTGAACGGAAAAAAAGCTGACTTACAGTGAGTGGTGTTCCCGATGGTGAAGCATCAATAATGTTGTCAATGCTGTCTGACTGGCTGAAATTTAATAGCCAACCCCTTATAATCAGAGGCAAACCTCAATGCCGGACCAGACAGCTCCAATGCAAGATACCAAAGCAATCTGAAGTTGTGTAAAGCTAGTTCAATGGCAGATGAGCAAAAAGATGTCTTACTGTGGTAATGAGCCCTATCATAGTGAAATGTATAATCTTGTGCAATGCAGCGAGTTTCCAGATACGCCAAACAAAAAACAATTGAACAGAGAAAGCAACTATAATGCATCATGAATACTCATTAAGATGAAAGAGGGACTAGGACTGACCAAGGCTAGACAAGAGTGGAATAGCTATAGTCCCTGGGCTGTGCCGCTGCCCTTCCATTAAAAAGATCCTGGAGAGAATCATCGATCAGTCACATATTCGTAGTGAAATGGATATGCTCATACCATGCGAATTGTGATGCGAATCCAGTTTGGATGAGATCCAAGAGGAATACCCATCCCACTGATACTGTGTCATTGATCTGGGGGAATAAGGAGGTTCCGCGGCGCACCGAGTGCTTTCGTAAATTTGCTATCCTTTGGGAAGGCTAATACGTAGATGTACACTTGAATCGCCAGAGCTCCCAATAAGACTGGAGATGGAAATATTGCAGCAGATATCTATTATACATCAAGTAACTCACCCCAGTTGATATATTGACCAATTAACTAAGTAGGATATGAATCAGTAATCCAGCGCAAAAGAGAACTGTTTACCAAGGGTCCTTGCCTGTCTTTTGAGTAAGTATTTAATCAATGAACATCATTTAGATACCCACAGTAAACGCATGGCAGCTATTTCTTGCAACGAACATGACATCCTCACGATGGCCTTTGAAAATGAGGTGCTGAGAAGATTGTTTCATTAGTGTATGAGCGAACCTTGAGGATGACATCGTACCAATGGGTTCAGGACGTTGAGCAGAAGATGGGCAGTGTTGATCAGGGCGGAAAAGAACATTGTCTGTACATTTATAATCATCCATGTCCGTCTGACCTAGAAATCTCACAATATCATCGGCCCGATGGTAATATGCCTCAGGTTTGATGGCGCCAGGAGAATGACTAGATGACTTGATTAACGAGCATGAGGAACAACTAATCAGGCACACTGCAGAGAAGACAGTGAGCTTCATCAAGAACAGCTTTATGGGAACAGTTTCATTGACCTGCATCATGCATGTTCTTTTATTACAGACACAGGTTGGACGGAAACTGTCAGATGAAACTGTCAGATTCCCTAAGTGCTGAACCAATGTATTGGAGATGTACACTCAGCACCCGCACTTCGTGTGAACAGTTATTTTTTATTCATACCTATTGGAGCCGTACACTAGATACATCAAGTCAATGGTACATTTTTAGTATCTAATCTGAATGCTCACCTCAGCACCCACGCTTCGTGTGAACAGCCGAAGTTAAGCAACTGGATTGGACCGTTTTTATGAGTAGGAGAAACATAGAATAAGAACTGTATAGTTATAATGAAAAAAGATGGCATATTAAGAAGACTTGTGGAAATGTAGGCCAGTTTTGATTGGAAATAAAATGTAAAAATAGAAAGCATTGGAATGTCGTGCCTCACCAACATAATATGATTGTACCTGTGAAACTTTAGATACAATTAGCTACTCCTATACTGGGTAGAAAAATGGAAATATATCTTAGTTCCTGTAGGAGCTGAACTGAGGTTTCTAGGTTCTACTATGTGGCACGGACTATGTGCTTACTAAGCACCTGATGAATCAGCTGATAGAAGGAAAGTACCCATCTGGAATGATAACATGAGGGTTTGGAGACGAAAAACCATGAACGGCTTCATTTATAACATGTTCCATGATAATTTCACAAGACTTTACCTCCCAATTTAAGTTCTCACACAGGAAAAAATTGAGATATATGAAAGCCCTTCATAGCCTGACCATCCATCTGGAGATAAGGTTAGCAAAGGAAAAGCTTAACCCATACCTCTTTATAGTCAACGCAGTTCACAGCTAGATCGGAGAAGTATCACATTGGTTAAAGTGCATTTTTGATACGAGTTACTTCACGTCGAAAGGGCAGATTCAAGACTGATATCACATTTCTCAATGGAAGGACATGAGCCTGAACTGTCATGATTTCAGTGGGCGTTATATGGATCAATTGAGAATGCCGCTGCCTCGAGCTGGACTTCCAGTTAATTACTCTTGATCAAACAGTAGCATAGCTTGATATTCGATTCGACTTCTCATTAATTCGCGGAGACACCATTATTGAACCTCAGGCGCTGAAGTCTGCACCGCACACCGAATATAGCCAACTGATATTGATCCACACTGCCTCCATAATGAGACCTTCCTATACTGACAAAAGAAGTTCTACTGATGAATGGACACCACTATAACCATATGAATGGATTGTTACTAATTTGCAAATCCGGTTCACCAAGCTTGGGAGATAATGGTATTCAAGATCAATACAAGGTGTGTCACCTTCCGGGAAAACCTTTCTCCGAGGAATTATTCAATGGAGTCATTCCTGTAGGTTCCGGCATGTTTTGATGATGAATGAGACCTCCCGATGCTGCCTGGCCCCATTAATGTGGAGTGAAACCAAGGCGTTGTTCGTCAATGAACCCTTAGTCTCTCTTCAAGCGGCCCGAACTTTAGGGTGAAGAGGAATTAAGCTATGAACTTTTGATTTCAGGATTAGTCGATCTATTCCGATTGATAACGTCTGATCAATAAAGCAGCACGATAGACTCTTGTTCAAGGGCATTTATGCAGGTGACAGACGCCATGTTCGGAAGCGGCATCTGTTGGGAAGGCTGAAAAGTACAAACTTGACCAGAATCACAAATTTTGTTACAACTTGGAATCCATCATTCTCTACTCAGTCCATTTGCCGCCCGCTGAATGATCAAATTCTCTTCTCGATGAGCTTCGACATATCCTTTCATTAGTGCCACTACTTTTCTCAAGTTCATCCTATACTTCGCAGACACGGGAACTACAACCACATCTTTGCCTAGCTCTTTCCTAACGTACTCCTCGAGTTGTGCCAGGCGAGCCTTGGCTTCTTGAACAGTCTCTGCTGAAGTCGGTGGGAAACTAGATGAGGTTTGAGGAGCGACAAGGTCTGCTTTATTGGCTATAACCATTCTGATACGGGATGACATTCCTTCTTGATATGTCTCAAGCTCAATTTTTAATATTTTGATAGCTTCGCAAGGATCCACGTTGATCTTTATGGGGTCGATGGGTGCCGGTGGATCATCTGTCATGGGTGATGCTTCAATTCTACTCTCTGTACTGGTCACACCCTCTATAGTTTCAACTGACTTTCCACCAGAGAAGTCAACGACACAGACAAGAGCAAGAGAGCGTTCGACAGCTCGAAGGAAGGAGTGACCAAGGCCAGCGTGTGCGGAAGGGGATGACGAATTTTCTATCAAACCTGGGTTATCGGCAATAGTGAAACGAAACTTCTCGTAGAGATCAAAATGGTGTCCGGGTCTTGTGGGCCTCGATTCCGCAAATGTATCAATCCACGATGAGTTTTCTGTGGAGACCCTCTGATTTCTGGTAAGAGCATTGGCAAATTCCCCCCGTTTCATCTTCTCTTCAAATGTTTGCGATTCTGTCTTTGTCTCACCGTAGACGGTCTCATCCGGGACAAGTTCACCTTCAAAAGTTCCATCATCCGCTACGCGTATAATACCAACCACGGGATTTAGAGTTGTAAAGGCATATCCCGCGACATCAGTTTTGGCTCGGCCCCCTGTAAGAGCTCGAAGAAGTGTGCTCTTACCCGCGTTAGGCATTCCGAGGAGACCAATGTCTGCCAAGAGCTTGAGCTCAAGAAGTAGAGTCACCGATTCTCCTTCATGACCGCGAGTGGCAAATCGAGGAGACCTATTTGAGGAAGAAACAAACTGGGGATTGCCAAGCCCTCCCTGGCCGCCTTCAGCAATCAGATGACCTAAGTATTCAGGTTGGTGAATGCCTAAGGGGGCATCATCGGCTTCAGTACAAGTGTCAACACCGTCTTCTTTGTCCAGGTCGAGGTGTATAGGACTTGAGTCCAGCCGACGACGGCGTGCAAGGCGACGCTCACGCTCAAGTTTGTACATAGACGCCTCAGCTTCTTTGAAGTCGTCCCTCTGGACGTTTAGCTTTCCATAACCCGGGTAGTGCAGCCACCGTCTCTCCCTCATTCTTTCCATCCGCTCGCTCGTGGTCAAGCCCTCTGCAAGCATAGTCTCTTCCTCATGCTCCCACTCATCTTTTGCTTTGCGTGGGTCATTCCTTCCAAGTTCCCGTATAACCGTGCCAACTGGTACCTTGATCATCAGTGGTTCCGCAGCCTTCCCGTTCTGCCATGTGCCCTTTCCATGTTCGCCGCTGTGGCCTCGGATGTGATTGGGCACAGAAGAGAGGGTAGAAAGCGTCGAAGTTGCAAGAATATGCACTGAACCTCCCCTTCCACCGTTTCCACCAGAAGGAGGACGAAGTGGCTTGGATTTTTCACGAAGAAAAGCTGCACAACCGTCACCGCCCTTTCCACCGTTCACAGTGACCACAAGGTGGTCAAGAAATGTGTTTCCTCCTTGTTTTCGTTTCCACTCTGCCTGTCGCTTGTGTTTGTATGCTTCTAGTTCCTCTTGAGATCGCTGCAAGTATCTACGTGCCGAGCAAAAACTCCGGTGAGTCAACATGAGGGTTGCCCGAAAAGGAAACCGAACATGAACCCCCGGCCCTTTGCATAACTCGGCTAGTTTGTAATATGATCATTCCAACCGATAAACCGATAATCGTTTTTTCTTTTGTCGAATGACCCCCACTAGGTCCCCCACTCCCACTCGCTCAATTGGCCCAGGGACTTTTCCAATCATCCTTACTTGCTTTCACCAGCTAAACGGTCGCGAGCATTGGACCTTAAACGTCATAGAATCCTCCCAGTGTATTTACACATTTGAAATACGGGGCAACCGAGATTCCTACACCTACGTCTCTGATCAATTGAAAAATCTTGATCGCGTAGACAGCTATCGTGGGGGATGCCATGTAGGGAATGTTCCGAGGGATGGAGTGAAGGAGATGCGCACGAAGCTCACAGAGGTTGTTATCCATAAGCAGGAACCATGGTGGAGCCCTCAGACGTGGATCCTGGACTGTATCAAACATCTCAGAGACATCGGCTGGACATTTGCTGGGCTGAACGAAATGTTCTTGAGAAGGGAACTACAGAAGGACGCGTCACGGTGGGAATTGGTTGAGGACACTGTATATGAGAGGATGTTGCAGGAACTTGAGTCCGGCAAACCTGTGAGCCCTGTCAAGGTGATTCTATCGGCCGAGAATGGGCAGTCTCCGTCTTCCGATTGCTGAACCAAGCGGAAACTTGTTTTCTTCACTCATCACTGTCGATTACGATTTGGTTGGAATGCTTAGATCTTCTCATGTGCTCAGCAAGTGTATCCTTCCTTCTTCCCAAGATAAATTGTTTATAATTATACTCTTCATCCAAATACATACATACAACATTTGCTCACCAACCGAAACTGAACTGTAACATTCTAGCAGAATGTCAGCAGGTTGTTGTGCCTGCCAAGGGTATCTGTCTGTTGACACATCTGAGTATATGGCTTGACACACTATTCAATGCCTGACTAGTAGACGCAACAACGAAGAAGATGCGAAGTCTCGATTGTTGAACGATGACATACGTAATAATGAACTCTCAAAATAGCGGGGTGCAAATTTCCTGAATGACATTCCTAATGTATTAAAAGCAATGCATGATTCCATTGATCTTTTATTAGAATTATTAGGAGCCGATGCACCCCGCCACGAAGTTGGTAGCGACGAGGATGTTGATGAACTATTGATT
>Ga0153924_1000229_pt1 | contig 37331 bp, 35 predicted proteins | sample TSNJ008MetaG_FD_104709 | JGI IMG/M metagenome (GOLD analysis project Ga0153924, IMG submission 104709) | Attine ant fungus gardens microbial communities from New Jersey, USA - TSNJ008 MetaG | ecosystem: Host-associated > Fungi > Mycelium > Unclassified | place: USA: New Jersey, Wharton State...
AATATTAGGTTTTTATATATAAAAACGGAAAATGATGAATACGTAATGTTAAATTCCCATATTGAGGATAAAATTGGATGTGGTAATGGTAAGATAATGAAATTACAAGATGCTATGAAGAATATATATGAAACATTAGTAAAATATGATGATTTAGATTCTAATAGTAATGCTTATGGTGGTAATGTATCTGATTCTGGTAATGATAAATATTATTATACTATATTAATATATCTATCTTTAGCTGGAATAATATTTTCAACTTTCATGTTATGGATGCATTATAGAAGAAAAGCCAAACAAATTTCCACCTAAATATATAATAGTGAATTCCCCCCCCAAAAAAATGTTTTCCACGGTAGAGAGGTGATGAGTTTGTTGAGAAAAAAAAGAATAATAGTGATAGGAATAGTTATAGGAATGATTGCTTTATTATTGATTGGAAAGATGTTCGATTCAAATAGACTGAACACAGTTCAATATCCAAAGGATTTACGTTTATCTGATATTAAACAAATAAAACTATCACATCCAGGTTTTAAGGAAGTAAAGGCAGTATTTGAGAATAAAGATGAAATAGAAGAATGCTTAAATTTGCTTAAAGAGATTGAATTTCAACCAGATGGAGTTACAACTACAAGTTATTATGGAATGGCTTATATAGTAGAAATATGCTTAAGGAATAATGAATCTATCAATTATGCTGTTTCAGCATCTTGCTTTTATATAGGTGAAACTACATATATGGTAGGGACAGGGAGTTGTAGCAATTTCATGACTTATTATGGTGAAAAAACAGGTTTAGATAAAATTTTTGATAGCAGAACAGAGGATCAAATCATATTACAACAAAAATGAATATTAAAATACATATAGTAATGTATGGATAATTTTATTTAATGCGGATATCATTTTCTTGATAAGGTAAAATCATACATCTGAAATTTATTATATAATTTCAGATGTATATTTTTTGTATGAAAAAACATACATGATTTAGTACTTAAAAATCAAAAAATGCCTTGTATACAAATTCTAAGTGGTTTATAATTATACTGTCTATAAGATAGATTTTCCATTTATATTTAATATAAAATAAGATAAGATACGAAAGGAACTGGAAACATGGCATTTATTGACATAATCAAAGAGAGAGCAAAAGCAAACAAGAAAACAATAGTATTACCAGAATCTATGGACCGTCGAACAATTGAAGCAGCCGCTATTGTATTAAAAGAAGATATAGCAAATATTGTGATTATCGGTAGTTCGAGTGAAATTAACAAAAACAGTAAAGGGTTAGATATTTCTAAAGCAATAATTATTGATCCGGCTGTATCAGAAAAAACTGAAGTATACATAAAAGAATTAACAGAACTTCGTAAGTCAAAAGGAATGACTGAGGATCAGGCCAGAGAATTATTATTAAATGATTATATGTACTTTGCCTGTATGATGGTGAAGATGGAAGAGGCCGACGGGGTAGTGTCAGGTGCATGTCATTCTACTGCCAATACATTAAAACCATCGTTGCAAATCATTAAGACAAAACCGGGAACTAAGTTAGTCTCGGCATTCTTTATTATGGTGGTTCCTGATTGCGAATTTGGTTCGGATGGAGCATTTATCTTTGGAGATGCAGGTCTTGTACAAAATCCTAACCCGGAAGAATTAGCGGCAATCGCTGAATCATCCGCAAAATCGTTTGAATTGTTAGTTGGAAAAGAGCCTCTTGTTGCCATGCTCTCACATTCCAGTAAAGGAAGTGCCAGACATGCGGATGTAACCAAAGTAATAGATGCAGTTAAAATTGCCAAAGAAAATTATCCGGACTTAAAAATTGACGGTGAACTTCAAACGGATGCTGCCATTATACCGGAAGTAGCGAAATCAAAAGCGCCTGATAGTGAAGTGGCCGGGAAAGCAAATGTACTTATTTTCCCAGACTTAGACGCGGGGAACATTGGGTACAAACTGGTACAAAGACTGGCGAAGGCTGAAGCTTACGGCCCTGTCACACAAGGAATTGCAAAACCGATTAACGATTTGTCCAGAGGATGTAATGTTGAGGATATTGTCGGGGTAATCGCTGTAACAGCAGTTCAGGCACAAGAAAATTAGAATGAATTATAAGTTGAAGGAATTCATGAAGAGAAAGGAAAAATGCAGGCGCAGAACATCTTTCAACTGATTTGCGCGGTATTCAATTTACAAGCAAATTGAATAAGCATAGGTAAATAAATGAAGATATTAGTAATTAATTGCGGCAGTTCATCACTTAAGTTCCAATTGATTGATATGGATACAGAGGATGTAATAGCGAAAGGTCTTTGTGAAAGAATTTCTATCGATGGAAGTAGAATCGTATATCAGCCAAAGGGCGGAGAGAAAACGAAAACGGAGGCGCCAATGCCTACACATAGAGAAGCGATTAAAATAGTGTTAGATGCATTGATGGATGTAGATACAGGTGTTGTTAATGATTTAAACGAAATAGGTGCTGTAGGACATAGAGTTGTTCATGGCGGAGAAAAATTTGCCGCTTCAACGATTATCAATGATGATGTAATTAATGCGATAGAAGAGTGTAATGATTTAGCACCTCTTCATAATCCAGCCAATTTGATTGGGATTCATGCATGCCAGGAATTAATGCCCGAGACTCCGATGATAGCAGTATTTGATACAGCATTCCATCAGACAATGCCGGAAGAAGCATATGTCTATGGGCTTCCTTATGAATATTATAAAAAGTATAAAGTAAGAAGATATGGTTTCCACGGGACGAGTCATAATTATGTATCACATCGTGCTGCAGAAATGTTAGGCAGACCTTACAACGAAGTAAAAACAATTGTATGTCATTTGGGAAATGGTGCATCCGTAACAGCAGTCAAGAATGGTGAGTCAGTTGATACTTCTATGGGGCTTACTCCATTAGAAGGGCTGATTATGGGAACACGTTCAGGTGATATAGATCCTGCAATCATGGAATTTATCGCGAAGAAAGAAAATTTAGACATAGCAGGCGTAATGGATATCCTAAATAAAAAATCAGGAGTTCTTGGTATCTCAGAATATTCAAGTGATTTTCTTGACTTGGAAAACGGATATTTAGAAGGCAGAGAAGATTGTGTTAGAGCCATGAAAGTATTTGGCTATAGAGTAGTAAAATATATTGGTGCCTATGTAGCGGCCATGGGCGGTGTGGATGCAATTGTATTTACAGCTGGCCTTGGAGAAAACAATAAGCATGTCAGAACCGATATCTGTGCATATTTTAGTTATCTAGGAATAGAAATCGATCAAGAGGCAAATTCTATAAGAGGTGAAGATATTATAATATCAACAAAAGACTCTAAGACAGCAGTTATGGTTATTCCGACGAATGAAGAATTAAAGATTGCGAGAGAGAGTTTAGAATTAGTGAAATAGAAAAAACATTTGACAAATGCAAAGTGAATATGTATAATGTCTAGTGGTGTCATTTGAGGTGTAAATTATGTTAATTGAATTATCTGAATTATTACCTAATGAAGGTAAAAGTAAGGAAATTAGGACAGACATTGAATTAGATGTGTTTGAAACGAGAATGGGAAGCTATCCATTTACAGGTGATAAAACGATTCAATTGACCTTGACCAATATAGGTGAAAAATCTATATTAGTGGAAGGAAACATTGCTTGTGCACTATCTATACCATGTGATCGGTGTCTTGAATATGTAACTAATGATTTTAGGATTAATGTATCAAAAGAAATTAATATGAGTGAATCATCTGTCATTGATGAAAGTAGAGAAGAATCACAATATATTATTGATACTTCTTTAGATATCGACAGATTTGCTTATAGTGAGATTTTGGTTAATTTACCTATGAAGGTTCTTTGCAGTGAGTATTGTAAAGGAATTTGTAATAGATGTGGAGCAAATCTCAACAACGGATCTTGTGATTGTGACACGAAAGAATTGGATCCGAGAATGGCTAAGGTCTTGGATATTTTTAATCAGTTTAAGGAGGTGTAATACCATGTCTATTTGTCCAAAGAATAAATCTTCTAAAGGTAGAAGAGACAAACGTAGAGCTAACTGGAAAATGAGCGCTCCCAATCTTGTAAAATGCAGTAAATGTGGAGCATTAATGATGCCTCATAGAGTATGTAAAGCTTGCGGTTCATACAACAAAAAAGAAGTAATCGCTGTTGACTAATACAGAGACAGCTTTAGAACAAAATAGTGACAGGTCCCAATGCATTTGGACCTGTCACTATTTTGTTCTTGATTTATATGGGGAATTTTAGTATATTAATAGGTAGAGATTTTCTAGAAAAAGTGGAAATGAGGTATTAGCGATGCAGAATAGTACAGTGATTGCGGTCGATGCTATGGGTGGAGATTATGCACCGGTAGAAATAGTGAAAGGCGCAGTTGATGCAGCAAATGCAAATAAGAATGTAAAGATTAAATTAATCGGTATACAAGATAAAGTAGAAAGTGAGCTTAGTAAATATCAATTTGTTAAAGAACAGATTGATATTATAAATGCAACAGAAGTGATTGCGACGGATGAACCACCTGTAAATGCAATAAAAACAAAAAAAGATTCGTCATTAATGGTAGCAATGAATCTTGTCAAACGTAATGAAGCGGATGCTCTAGTAACAGCCGGAAGTACAGGTGCAACATTAGTTGCCGGACAAACAGTTGTCGGCAGGATTAAAGGTATTAAACGAGCTCCTTTAGCACCGCTGATTCCGACGAAAGACGGCGTGTCATTACTAATTGACTGTGGGGCCAATGTTGATATTGGATCTGCACAATTAGTACAATTCGCTAAGATAGGTTCTATTTATATGGAAAATGTTGTTGGCATTAAGAATCCAAGAGTGGCAATCGTAAATATCGGGGCCGAAGAAGAAAAAGGTAATGCTTTGGTAAAAGAGACCTTTCCATTATTAAAAGAATGTACAGGTATTAATTTCATAGGAAGTATTGAGGCAAGAGAAATCCCATCCGGATATGCAGACGTTATCGTTTGTGAAGCTTTTGTAGGTAATGTGATTCTTAAACTATATGAAGGCCTTGGAGCAACATTGATCGGTAAAGTAAAAGAGGGCTTGATGAGTACCTTTAGAAGTAAAATAGGTGCTTTATTAATTAAGCCGGCATTAAAAAATACACTAAAGACATTCCAATCAGATCAATATGGCGGAGCACCGATGCTTGGCTTAAATGGATTGGTTGTAAAGAGCCATGGGAATTCTAAGTCAGTAGAAATAAAAAATTCTATACTACAGTGTGTTACATTTAATGAGCAAAAAATAAATGACAAAATCAGAGAAAATATATCAAAATAGCGGATAGGAAACGTAATGTAGATTTTCCTATTAAGATTCAGAATAATTAGAAAGCAGGTAATCAAGTTATGAATCATCTTGAAGCCTTAGAGCACAGAATTGATTATATATTTAATGATAAAGAGTTACTGTTAACTGCTGTTACACATAGTTCATTTAAAAATGATATGAAAGGTAAGAGTATCAAAAATAATGAACGGCTGGAGTTTTTAGGTGATGCAGTATTAGAGCTTGCCAGCAGTAAATGTTTGTTTTTAAAATATGGTAATATGTCTGAAGGCAAAATGACGAAATTGAGGGCCAGTATCGTTTGTGAACCTACTTTAGCCTCCTGTGCAAGAGAACTTGACCTAGGTAAATATTTACTTATCAGTAAGGGAGAAGAACATACCGGTGGAAGAGGACGAGATTCTATTATATCCGATGCTTTAGAAGCAGTGATTGGTGCAATCTATTTGGATGGTGGATTTGATGCTGCTGATACATTTATTAGTAAGTTTATTTTAAATGATATTGAGAATAAACAATTATTTCACGATAGCAAAACATTGTTGCAGGAAATTGTTCAAAAAGACTACCCCACTGAAGAATTAATCTATGAATTGGTTGATGAAACCGGACCTGATCATGATAAAATGTTTTATGTGCATGTATTATTAGTAGATAAAATAATCGGTGAAGGCAGAGGTAGAACAAAAAAGGCGGCAGAGCAAGAGGCTGCTTATAATGCTGTGATAAAACTAAAGAATAAAAACAATTCGTAAAGGTTATTGATAGGAAAGGCATGCGACGTGGAGGATTTTTATGTATTTAAAAAGTATTGAGATTCAAGGGTTTAAATCCTTTGCAAATAAAATGAAATTTGAATTTCATAATGGTATCACCGGTATTGTCGGTCCTAACGGAAGCGGTAAAAGCAATGTAGCCGATGCGGTTCGATGGGTCCTTGGTGAGCAAAAAATCAAACAGCTAAGAGGCGCCAAAATGGAAGATGTTATCTTTGCAGGTACAGAAAGCAGAAGACCTCTTGGTTTTGCTTATGTTGCTATCACCCTTGATAATGCGGACAAGGTATTGCCGATTGATTTTGATGAGGTTACAATATCCAGAAGGCTGTTTCGTTCAGGCGAAAGTGAATATATGATCAATGGTTCCGCATGCAGACTTAAAGATATTAATGAAATGTTTTACGACACCGGAATTGGAAAAGAAGGATATTCTATTATTGGGCAGGGACAGATAGATAAAATACTTAGCGGTAAACCAGAAGAACGGCGTGAATTATTCGATGAGGCCGCCGGAATTGTTAAGTTTAAGAGAAGAAAAAAAGAGGCACTTAAAAAACTTGAGGATGAGAATCAAAATTTAGTAAGAGTAGAGGATATTTTAAGTGAATTAGAAAAACAGGTTGGTCCATTGGCAGAGCAGGCAGAAACTGCGAAAGAATATCTACGCTTACGTGATGAACTTAAAATAAATGATGTAAATATGTTCTTACTGCAGATGGAATATTTAAAAAAGCAATTAATGGATATTGATGATAAAATCAGTATTGCCTCAAATGATTTAGAGGATGCAAATCAAAAGTTTGCGGATACAAAGCGGGAATATGAAAAATTAGATCAACTGATAGAAGAATTAAACCTGTCTATTGATAATAAAAAAAATGAGTTGAATGATACCAGTCTTCATAAAGAAAAATTAGAAGGTCAAATTAAAGTATTATTTGAACAGATTAATTCAGCAAAAACGAATGATGAGTTTTTGAACGCAAGAATCAATTCTATTTCAGATAGCATAAATGACCATATCACTGAAAAAGAGCAGCTCATATCAAATAAAGAAGAGCTTGAAAAGCAATTAACAAGCGAAATTTCAATGCAGAGTGATTTAGATAGTGAACTTGCAAATACAAATACTTTAACTGCAGAGTTGACAGAACAGGTTGCGTTATATAAAAGTGAAATCATCGGGTTATTAAATGAAAAAGTTGATATTCAAACTAAAATCCAGCGTTATGATACAATGTTAGAACAAATCGGTAAACGTAAGGATGAATTAAGTAAGAAGTTAGCAGAATTCAATACGGATAAAGATGCACAAGAAATTATTATAAATGAATTAACAGAAAATTTAGATAAAATTAATCAGATGATTATAAGTCATAAAGAAGAGGAGAATACGCTAGCCAATAAAATAATTGAAAGAAAGCAATTAAATAGTAAAATCAATGCCGAGTTGGAGCAAAGTCAGATTCTATTTCATAAAGAGCAATCCAGATTAGAATCTCTTAAAAATATTACTGAGAGATATGAGGGATATGGAAACAGCATTAAAAAGATTATGGAACAGAAAGACTCTAAAAAAGGGATTGTAGGAGTAGTTGCAGATATCATTAAAGTTGACAAAAAATATGAAGTTGCAATTGAAACCGCATTAGGCGGAAGTATCCAGAATATTGTAACTGATACCGAGACGACCGCAAAGGAACTAATTAATTTTCTGAAATTGAATAAGTTTGGCAGAGCAACCTTTTTACCTTTAAGCAGTATGAGTAATAAGACAGGTTTTTCCAACGAAAGAGTATTGAGTGAACGCGGCGTAATCGGACTTGCCTGTGATTTGGTAAGGATGAAAGGGGAATACGCAGGAGTCGCGAAGTATCTGTTGGGCAGGATTGTTGTTGCGGATCATATCGACAATGCGATTTCTCTGGCACGGAAATATAACTATACCTTAAGAATTGTAACGCTAGAAGGCGAACAGCTGCATGCGGGTGGTTCTATGAGCGGCGGTGCATTTAAAAGCAGCAGTAATCTGTTAGGAAGACGCAGAGAAATCGACGATATTCAAAAAGCACTGGCTGAAATCAAAGAAAAAAGAGATACTTTAAGCAGGCAGATTATTGAAAATAAAAAAGAATTATCTGAATTAGCAGATCAATTAGATTCTGTTAAGTTAGCACTGCAAGAGCAATACCTGATTCAAAATACTATAAAAATGAATTTACATCAGGCAGGGGGTAAGAAAGTAGAATTAGAAAACAGTTTTGATGACTTTACGAAAGAAACAGATGAGATTGCTGTTCAGATGAATAATATCAGTCAATATAATGAAGCATTAAACTCAGAATTGAAGCACAATGGAGAACGAAATACTGAGTTAGAGAATTTAGTAAATGGATTATTAGAAAGTATTGAACAGACAAAAGAGACTGAGAAAGAACATATAAAAGCAAGTGAAGAATTGCGGATGAATATAGCGAATCTAAAGAACCAGCACGATTTTGCCTCACAAAATATAAAACGTTTACAAGGTGAAATTGAAGTACTTAAAGAAGAACGCAGCAGTATACTGGATAATTCCAAAGATTCTGAAAAAACTGTTGAAGCCAGGACAGAAGCGATTGAGAACATAAAAAGAGAACTCACTCTGACAGAAGAAAAGATAATGACTTTAAAATCACAAATCGATGTCTTTACCAATCATAAAGAGAATCAAATCAAGGAACATAAGGATTTCTTTCATAAACGTGAATCTATTTCCGCTAAGATCACTCAATTGGACAGAGAAATTTATCGATTAAACGCGAAGAAGGAAAAATTAGATGATTTAAAAGAAAACCAAATCAATTACATGTGGGATGAATATGAACTTACATACAGCGTTGCATTGGGACTAAAAAATGAAACGGCGCATAGTCTTTCAGAACTTAAAAAAATCGTAGTGGACTTAAAGGGACAGATAAAATCTTTAGGAGATGTTAATGTAAATGCGATAGAGGACTACAAAAATGTAGGTGAACGATATGAATTTCTTGGAAATCAATATGATGATTTAATGACTGCGAAAGAGAGTCTGCTAAAGATTATTGATGAATTAGATGCAGGTATGCGCAAACAGTTTAGTGAGAAGCTTAGAGATATCCAAAGTGAATTTGATACTGTATTCAAAGAATTATTTGGCGGAGGAAAAGGAGAGATTGAGTTAGAAGATGATGGAGATTTGCTAGAAACCGGAATTAGAATCATTTCACAGCCTCCCGGTAAGAAGCTTCAAAATATGATGCAAATGTCCGGCGGTGAAAAAGCGCTGACAGCAATATCTTTATTATTTGCATTTCAAAATTTGAAACCGTCACCGTTTTGCTTACTAGATGAAATTGAAGCTGCGCTTGACGGATCAAATGTTGTCAGATTTGCCGAATATCTGCATAAACTTACTGAAAATACACAGTTTATTGTTATTACACACAGACGTGGGACGATGAACTGTGCCGACCGGCTGTATGGAATTACCATGCAGGAAAAGGGAATATCTGCTTTGGTATCTGTTAATTTGTTAGAAGCAGAGTTGGATAAATAAATGAGGAGAAAGTGTAATTATGAGTGATGAAAAAAAAGGTTTTTTTAAGAGATTAGTAACCGGATTAAGTAAGACAAGAGCAAATATAATTTCGGGAATTGATTCAATATTTAAAGGTTTTTCCCATATCAATGATGAGTTTTATGAAGAAATAGAAGAGATGCTGATTATGGGAGATATTGGTGTAAATACAACAATGGAAATTATAGATGCATTAAAGGAAAAAGTAAAAGAAAATAAAATCAAGAATCCAATGGAATGTAAAGAGCTGCTTGTTAATAGTATTATTGAACAAATGGATCTGGGAGAAAATGCTTATGAGTTTGAAAAGCAGAAGTCAATCGTATTGGTCATTGGTGTAAACGGAGTTGGTAAAACAACTTCAATAGGAAAGCTGGCCGGACAGTTTAAGTCAGAAGGGAAAAAAGTAGTATTAGCGGCAGCGGACACATTTCGGGCGGCGGCAGGCAATCAACTAAAAGAATGGGCTAACAGAGCAGGTGTGGATATTATTTCAGGCGCAGAAGGCGCAGATCCCGGTGCGGTTATCTATGACGCAATTGCAGCATCAAAATCCAGAAATGCGGATATACTGCTTTGTGATACTGCAGGTAGACTCCACAATAAAAAAAATCTGCTGGAAGAATTAAAAAAGATTGACCGAATCATTGAAAAAGAGTATACAGATGTATACCGAGAAAATTTAATTGTTTTAGATTCTACAACAGGGCAGAATGCATTGTCACAAGCCAAACAATTTATGGAATGTACCCAGATTACAGGAGTTATACTTACAAAAATGGACGGAACCGCAAAAGGAGGTATTGCAGTAGCAATCCAGGCGGAACTGGGTATCCCTGTAAAATATATTGGTGTGGGAGAGAAAATTGAAGATTTACAGAAATTTAATTCAAGAGAATTTGTAGAAGCACTCTTTGACAATACGGCAGAGGGTTAAAGCAAAATAGCAGAATTGAGGAAAAGTATGATGATGACTTTAGAAAAATTTGAAGAAGCAGCTGAAAAAGTAAAAGAAGTAATATTGCCGACAAACTTGATTTATAGTGATTTTTTAAGTAAGCAGACCGGTAATAAAATATATTTAAAGCCTGAAAATATGCAGCTTACAGGAGCTTATAAGGTAAGAGGCTCTTATTATAAAATAAGCACATTAAGTGATGAGGAAAGAGAAAAAGGCTTAATTACGGCATCAGCCGGTAATCACGCACAAGGTGTGGCATATGCTGCTGCTAAATATGGAGTAAAATCGACTGTAGTTATGCCCACCGTTACGCCGCTTATGAAAGTAAACAGAACAAAAAGCTATGGCGCAGAGGTGATATTGTATGGCGACGTATACGATGATGCCTGTGAATATGCCTTTCAATTAGCCGAAGAACAAGGTTATACTTTTATCCATCCATTTAATGACTTGGATGTTGCGACCGGTCAAGGAACGATTGCAATGGAAATAATAAAAGAATTACCTACCGTAGACTATATTTTAGTACCTATCGGCGGCGGTGGATTAGCAGCCGGAGTCAGTACTTTAGCTAAATTACTAAATCCAAATATTAAAGTGGTCGGAGTAGAACCGGCAGCTGCCAATTCTATGCAAGCTTCACTTAGAGCCGGTAAGATCGTTTCATTGTCGAGTGCTCAGACGATTGCGGATGGTACTGCGGTAAAGACATGCGGTGACCTTGTGTTTCCATATGTGCAAAAAAATGTTGATGAGATTATAACTGTAGAAGATGAAGAATTGATAGATGCATTTTTAGATATGGTAGAAAATCATAAAATGGTTGTAGAAAATTCTGGATTACTATCAGTTGCTGCATTAAAACATCTAACAGTCAAAGGCAAAAAAATTGTTTCAATCTTAAGTGGCGGAAATATGGATATTATTACAATGTCTTCTTCCTTGCAGCATGGGTTGATACAACGGGGAAGAATATTTACAGTATCTGTTCTGCTTCCTGATAAACCGGGTGAATTAGTGCGGGTTGCAAAAGTGGTTGCTGAGGAGCAGGGTAACGTGGTTAAATTAGAACACAACCAGTTTATTAATATCAATCGTAATATGGCAGTGGAATTAAGGATTACAATGGAATCTTTCGGTCAGGAACATAAGATGCTGATATTTAACCGTCTCGAGAAAGAAGGTTATAAACCTAAAATAGTAAGGCCAAATTTGTAAATAGGAGACAATGTCGAATGTAACGCGAATTGATCATTGTCTAGTCATGCAAATTCAAAACAGATTCGACTTACTATATTTCTAAAATAGTACATTAAAATGATGACCGTTTCATGCGTTTGGCAACTCGCTTCGCTCAGACAGTACCAAATACATGAAATCATTTAAATCCACTATTTAAGAAATATAACGTAAGCCTACATATTGTTTTGAATTTGCATGACTAGACAATGATCAGTTCGCGTTACATTCTATATCATTACATGGCTGAGGTAAAAAATATTGTCAAGAAAAAACACTTGACACCTATTTTGTTATATTGTATACTACATTACGTTGAGAAAATCATAGGAACCAATGTGAATGTAATTATTTCACATCCCTAATTACGGGAGTAAGTATGAAAACAGATAACGTGAATAGCTTGTTAGAGCAGTCTTTATTATATGATTTTTATGGAGAACTGTTGACGGAACATCAAAAGATGATATATGAAGACTTTGTATTAAATGATTTGAGTTTAAGTGAAATTGCAGATGTGCAAGGTATTACAAGGCAGGGTGTTCACGATTTAGTAAAAAGATGCAATAAGATTCTGAAAGACTATGAAGAGAAATTGCATTTAGTTGAAAGATTTTTAAGTGCAAAAAAAAAGATTGGTAATATAAATGAACTTATTACAGTCTTTAAAAAGGAAAATAATACGGATATATTGAATGAAGCTATAAATAAAATCGAAAAAATTTCTAACGAATTGTTAGAGGAGTTCTAATGGGAGACAGAATATGGCATTTGAGAGCTTATCTGATAAGTTGCAAAATATTTTTAAAAACTTAAAAAGTAAAGGGCGCCTTAGTGAAGCTGATGTAAAAGCGTCCTTAAAAGAAGTTAAGATGGCATTATTAGAAGCTGATGTCAGTTTTAAAATAGTAAAGCAGTTTATAAATTCTGTTACAGAAAGGTCGATAGGCCAGGATGTAATGAATAGTTTGACGCCCGGACAAATGGTAATCAAAATTGTTAATGAAGAGCTGGTTTCGCTCATGGGTTCTGAAACAACGGAAATCGCAATGAAACCGGGGAATGAGATTACAGTGATTATGATGGCCGGTCTTCAAGGTGCCGGTAAAACAACTACAGCTGCCAAGATTGCTGGGAAGCTTAAAGCAATGGGAAGGAAACCTTTACTGACAGCATGTGATATCTATCGACCGGCAGCAATTGAGCAATTGCAGATTAATGGTAAAAAGCAGGATGTTGAAGTGTTTTCAATGGGAACAGGACATAAACCTGTTAATATAGCAAAAGCTTCTATAGAGTATGCCATAAAGAATGATTTAAATGTAGTAATCATCGATACAGCCGGACGTCTTCATATTGATGAAGAGATGATGGCGGAATTAATAGAAATTAAGGAAAATATAGATGTATTCCAAACCATTTTAGTTGTGGATGCCATGACAGGACAGGATGCGGTGAATGTGTCCGGTATGTTTAATGAAAAGATCGGAATCGATGGAATTATCCTTACAAAATTAGACGGTGATACCAGAGGCGGTGCCGCACTTTCCATTAAGGCAGTTACCGGAAAGCCGATTCTGTATATCGGTATGGGTGAAAAATTGTCTGATTTAGAGCAGTTTTACCCGGATCGAATGGCTTCAAGAATTCTTGGTATGGGTGATGTGCTTACCTTGATAGAAAAAGCAGAAGCAGCTATAGATGAAGATAAGGCAAAAGATTTAGAGAGAAAAATCAAAAAAGCAGAATTTACTTTTGATGATTATTTAGAATATATGGGACAGATTAAAAATATGGGTGGTCTGTCAGAAATAATGAATATGATGCCGGGTATGGGAAGTCAAATAAGAGAAGACCAGCTGCCGGATGAAAAGGCATTGTCAAAGGTAGAGGCGATTATTTTCTCTATGACTCCGGCTGAGCGAGCGAATCCGGCTTTGCTTAATCCTTCCAGGAAATCCAGAATTGCAAAAGGGGCGGGTGCCAATATGGCAGAAGTCAATAAATTTGTAAAGCAATTTGAACAAGCAAAAAAGATGATGAAAATGTTGCCCGGAATGATGGGTGGTAAAAGTGGAAAACGCCGTGGCGGCGGTTTAGGTAACCTGTTTGGTGGTAAATTACCATTTTAACACGCGAAGCAAATGAGTTAAATGGAAGCTTGCTTACATTTAACGAATGCTCGCGGGACTCATGCGGTAGCATGAGTATACACATGAAGGCAATGAGCTAAGTAGAAGCTGGCTTCGATTTGGCGAATGCCCATGGGCGCATACAAGTGTGCGTATACAATTAAATTTAAGGAGGTGAAACACAATGGCAGTAAAAATCAGATTAAAAAGAATGGGACAGAAAAAAGCTCCTTTTTATAGAGTGGTTGTTGCAGATTCCAGATCTCCAAGAGATGGAAAATTTATCGAAGAAATTGGTACTTATGATCCTACCAAAGAGCCAAGTGCGTTCCAAATCAATGAAGAATTAGCTAAAAAATGGTTAGCTACCGGAGCTCAACCTACTGAAACTGTTAACAAGTTATTCAAGTTAGCCGGAATTGAAAAATAATTCCAGTTCGAGGTGATATCATGAAAGAGTTAGTTGAAATTATTGCAAAATCACTTGTCGATAATCCAAATGAAGTAGTTGTTACAGAAAAAGTAGACGGAAAAACTATAGTTCTTGAATTGCGAGTTGCATCAGACGATATGGGCCGAATTATCGGAAAACAAGGTCGAATTGCAAAAGCGATTCGTTCTGTAGTGAAAGCAGCTGCTTTAAAAGAAGACAAAAAGGTTGTTGTGGAAATAATGCAATAACGAATGTAGAATGGACAGGCCTTCTTGGTGCTGTCCTTTTTCATCTTATAGGAAAGTACTACATTTCGTTCCATATTAGGAATAAAATTCTGAAACTCTTTGTTCCATATAGGAAATTACTATAATAGGTATTCATAAATAAAACTAAATTAAAGAAAAGGAATTAAATGATGGAAGATCTGCTTCAGGTTGGTGTAATTACATCAACACATGGATTAAATGGGGAAGTAAAAGTGTTTCCCACTACGGATGATATAGAACGATTTAAAAATCTGAAAAATGTATTATTAGATACAGGAGAAAATCAAATTGAATTAGAAATTGAAAACGTAAAATTCTTTAAACAGTTTGCTATTCTTAAGTTTAAAGACTATAATCATATTAATGAGGTAGAAAAATATAAAAGTAAACCACTGTTGGTAACCAGAGAAAATGCTGTACCATTAGAAGAAGGTGAATTTTTTATTGCAGATTTAATAGGAATAAATGTAATTGATGAAAATAATAATGAGATTGGGACGTTGACCGAAGTAATTCAGACTGGTGCCAATGATGTTTATGTAGTTAAAAAGGAAGGAAAAGAAATTCTCCTGCCGGCAATTAAGCAATGCATATTAAATACTGATTTGAAAGCGCAAAAGATGACAGTGCATATTATGAAAGGATTATTGGATTAATGAATTATCATATACTTACATTATTTCCAGAAATGATTGAACAAGGTTTAAATTCTAGTATAATAGGCAGGGCTGTTGAATCCGGCCTGATTAGCATTCATCCTGTTAATATAAGAGACTATTCTAAAAATAAGCATATGAAAGTAGACGATTACCCATATGGCGGCGGTGCAGGTATGGTGATGCAGGCACAGCCGATATATGATGCCTATCAGGATTTGGCATGTAAACTAGACAAGAAGCCCAGAGTGATCTATGCAACACCACAGGGAAAGGTGTTGAATCAAGAGATAGTGAAGGAACTTGCAAAAGAGGAAGAACTGGTATTTCTCTGTGGACACTATGAGGGGATAGATGAACGGGTATTAGAACTGATTGTGACAGACCATATATCAATAGGTGATTATATTTTAACAGGCGGAGAACTGCCGACTATGGTTATGATTGACGCAGTATCCAGATTTGTTCCCGGTGTGCTTAGTAATGAAATATCAGCTGAGTTTGAAAGCTTTCAGGATAATTTGTTAGAGTATCCGCAGTATTCCAGACCAGAGGAATTTATGGGATTAAAGGTACCGGAGGTTCTTTTATCCGGTCATCATAGTAATATAGATAAATGGCGAAGAGAACAGTCAGTCATAAGAACCGCAACTAGAAGACCAGACTTATTGGAATGTGCTAAGCTGACGGAAGACGAGCAGAGGGCTATTAATTTAGAGTGAAAGCATGCTTCTAAGGCTTAAATAATCCTATAGTTCACTTAAAAAACAGGAGAGACTGGATGATGCAAAAAATCAGAAAAAAAGCAGTTCTAGCTTGTATACTCATAATTTGCCAAATAACCGGATATATGTTTGACATAATACCGTATCAACAAGTATGTGCTGAGGATATAAGCAAAAGCGAACAGCAATATGCAGATAATAAAATCATATTTATCACGACAGAGGATAATCAGTTAAGTAGAGAACAATGCAGTGAACTTGGAATTGCTGCTGTAGAAAATATTGACGGATTGGCGAACTGGTATTCAGCGACACTTAGTGATGTTAATACAGATCAGGTTTTAAATGCTCTAAATGAAATGGAAAACATCATTTATGCAGAACCTAATTATGTATATTACAATCAAAGTGTTAGTGTTCCAACAAATATTACCGATTCCTATATGTCGAGTCAATGGTACTTGGATAATATCGAAGCACAAGCATCTTGGAACATAATGGCAGCACAGGATAAAATACCGGGACAGGATGTTGTTGTTGCGGTAATAGATACCGGAGTGAATTATTTACATCCGGATTTAGATGAAAGTATGTGGATAAATGACGCTGAATATAACGGTGTTGCCGGTGCCGATGATGATGGTAACGGTTATGTAGACGATATATACGGAGTAAATATCGTAAGTCCTAATAAATCCCCATTTGATGATAATGGACATGGTACGCATGTTGCAGGTATTATAGGTATGGAAGCCGGTAATGGAGGTGGAGTCGGTATTTCATACGGCACTAAGATAATGGCGATTAAGGCTGGTGACGCAAGCGGCAGATTCCAGATTGATGATATCCTTAAAGGAATAAATTATGCGATTGCAAATGGTGCCGATATCATTAATATGTCTTTTGGAGCTGACGAATCTTCAATCTTTTTACAAATTGCATTGCTTGAAGCAAGTAAGCAATGTATTTTAGTGGCATCCGCAGGTAATGATGGAATCCCTACGACGGAATCCGGAAAAACGAATGCTTCCGATATATATCCTGCAGCATATCCCTTTGTGATTGGTGTAATGAGCAATGATAGCTCAAATAAATTATCCTCTTTTTCAAATTGGGATTATAAACAGGGAACGAATACGGATTATGAAATTGTGGCACCCGGCAGTTCTATATTATCGACCTATTTGGGTTCCCAATACATATATAAAGGAGGAACATCAATGGCCGCTCCGATGGTGTCAGGTGCGTTAGCAGTTGCTTTAAGCTATTATGGTGATGATATACAGCATAATACTTCGGCGGCTATGAGTTTAATCAACCAGAATATAAGTGATAGTTTTGTATATACTGATTCCGACGGATTTAATCATAATTATCGGAAATTAAATATTCCACAGTTGCTAAATGGTTATAAGGCACCTGAGGAATTAAGCAAATTTACACTTCAAGATATATCGATTCATAATCTTACAGCATCAGAGATACAGTTAGGAAAAAATGTTATTATTTATGCAGATATTAGTAATGGAAAAGGTATGGAAGTGACGGCTAATTATAGAATACCTGCACAAAATGAGTGGATTAGTACAAAAATGTATAATGTTGAAGGTGATTCTTATATCGGAGTTATTCCGGCAGACAGTATCGATTTTGGTAATTTAAAATATTATATTGAAGTGAACGATGGAGTATCATCAATCTATCATGGTTCAAAAGAAGCTCCAAATACAATAATTATATATAAGGATGAAATTGCCAATATGAAGATATCCGGTGCAGCTGAACAAATATATACCGGAAATTCAATAAAACCGAAGGTTACAGTCACTGATGGAAATAATACATTAAAAGAGGGTACAGATTATGAGATTTCCTATAATAACAACATAAATGCCGGTCAGGCGAACATAATAGTAACAGGGGTCGGAAAATATATCGGAAAAAAGGGAATATCATTCGGTATCGTTAAAGCCAATGTTAAAAAAGCAAAGATAACCGGAATTGTAGCTAAGCAATATACCGGTAAAGCTACAAAGCAATCTGTTAAAGTAATATACAACGGTAGAAAATTAACAATAAACAAGGATTATGTAATATCTTACCGCAATAATAAAAGTATTGGTACAGCCTCTGTGACTATAAAAGGAAGTGGTAATTATACCGGAACTGTAACGAAGAAATATAAAATAAATCCTAAAGCCCCGACACTTAAAAAACTTACTAAAGTCAAATCAAATAATGTTAAAATCACTTATAAGAAAGTGTCAAAAGCAACAGGATATATCATATATTATTCAAATAAAGAAAAAGGAACGTATAAGAAACTTGCAGCTGTTAAGTCAATAAATTCATATACAACAAAGAAACTCAAAAGAGGAAATACCTATTATATTAAAATAGTTGCTGTTAGAAAGGTAAACTCCACTTCTTATAGAAGTAAAGCATCTAACATAAAGAGAATAGTGATGTAATGGTAGATTGAAAACAAGCGATGTAATAGTAGATTAAAAAACGCTTGCAATCAAGATAAAGCTGTGATACTATAACAAGTGCTGTAAGAAAGAGATGGTCCTCTGTTACGTTTCGTATTAAGAACATCCATTATATCAAGGAGGAACAGTGATGAACGATATTATTAAGAATATTGAAGCAGCTCAATTAAAAGAGTCAGTTGATGTATTTAACACAGGAGATACTGTCAAAGTACATGCTAAAATTAAAGAAGGCAGCCGTGAAAGAATCCAGATTTTTGAAGGTACAGTCCTCAAAAAGCAGGGTGGAAGTACACGTGCGACTTTCACAGTCAGAAAGAATTCTAATGGTATTGGTGTAGAAAGAACCTGGCCATTACATTCACCAACGATAGAAAAAATTGAAGTAGTAAGAAGAGGTAAAGTAAGAAGAGCAAAACTTAACTACCTAAGAGACAGAGTTGGTAAAGCTGCTAAGGTTAAACAATTAGTGAAATAGTTAAACGAGGGACAAGTACATACGTATATTGTCCCGTTTTTTATCTTATAGGAAATAAGAGTGTCACTAATGATAGAAAGGAAAAAGTTGTGGGTTATTTTAAGTTACGTCCAAATGAAAACTTTTTTGCTGATAAAATATTAAAATGGATTGTTGATATACTTATCGTAATTGTATTAGGTGTTTTAACTATATATTTCATGGGACAAGATATCGAAATGAGTGGTAATTCCATGTCAGAATCCATTAATAACAAAGAAGTTGTATTAATTAATAAATTATCATATCATTTTACATCACCAAAGCAATATGATATAATTGTATTTTGCAAATCCGGTGGTGATAAAGAGGATTATCAGATTAAGCGAATCATTGGAGTTCCCGGCGACAAAATAAGGATTTCAGACGGGTTTATTTATGTGAATAATGAAAAAATCGATTATAACGAAGGTAAAAATCTAATCGTTAGCGCCGGACTAGCAGGCCAGGAACTGACGTTAAGTGAGAATGAGTATTTTGTTATGGGTGATAACTGGAATTATAGTGAGGACAGTAGATCCCTGAATATTGGAAATATTAAAGAAGAGGAAATTATCGGTAAAGTATGGTTTAGAGCTACACCTTTTAAAGACATAGGTTTTATAAAATAGACTTATCTGGAAAGATTGAAGTTTAGAGCATGCGACATGGAGGTTTAATATGCATTATCAATGGTATCCCGGTCATATGACTAAAGCAAAACGTATGATGCAGGAAGATATAAAATTAATTGATTTAGTGATTGAATTGGTAGATGCCAGATTGCCGCTTAGCAGCCGTAATCCGGATATTGATGATCTTGGGAAGAATAAAGCCAGATTAATTCTGCTTAACAAGGCAGATTTGGCTGATGAAAGAGCAAACGAGGCATGGGCAGAATGGTTTCAGGATAAAGGGTATTATGTGACTAAAATCAATTCCAGAAATGGTACCGGGATTAAAACCATTAACGGTATTGTGAAAGCGGCTTGCAAAGAAAAGATTGAACGTGACCGAAAGCGTGGTATTATTAACAGACCGGTCAGGGCTATGGTAGTTGGGATACCAAATGTTGGTAAGTCGACATTTATAAATACCTATGCGGGAAGAGCCTGCACTAAAACAGGTAATAAACCCGGTGTGACAAAGGGGAAGCAATGGATTAAACTAAGTAAGTCGCTGGAATTACTGGATACTCCGGGAATCCTTTGGCCTAAATTCGATGATCAGGCCATTGGCCTTAAATTGGCGTTAGTCGGTTCGATTAATGATGATATTCTGAATACAACAGAGTTAGCAATAGAATTGATTAAATTTCTAACAACAAACTATCCTAATATACTATCCGCCAGATATGGAGTGGAGGAAACCAAAGATTCAGTTTCTATGTTAAATAAGATTGCTCATAATAGGAATTTTAAATTAAAAGGAGATATTTTAGATATTGATAAAGCAGCTCGTATTCTTCTTGATGAATTTAGAAATGGAGTTTTAGGCAGAATCACATTAGAACAACCAAGTTAGTTATAAAGTGGGAGCTAAAAAATGAGTATCGAACCGAAACAGGCAGAAACGAATAGATTTTTACTAATAATAAAAGAATTAGCAATTATTTTGATATGGGTCTTTATGCCGATTGCGATATATATGATGATTCAGGCTTTTCTGATTGAACCGGTTAGAGTATCCGGAAATTCTATGTATCCTACTCTAAAAGATCAGGATATAATATTAATAGAAAAAGTAAGCTATCGCTTTCATAATCCAGAAAGATTTGATATAATTGTATTTAAAAAAGACAAGAATTTAGTTAAGCGTGTGATTGGGTTGCCGAATGAAACGATTCAAATCATAGATGGCGTCATTTATGTCGACGATGAAGTGGTTGATGAGTATTATGGCAGAGAAGTAATCATAGATGGCAAGAATGCCTCTAATCCTATTAAAATCGGCGATAATCAGATATTTGTCATGGGCGATAATCGGAATAACAGTTTAGATAGCCGGAGCGAAGAGATTGGTTTAGTGGATTTAGACTTAGTATTAGGAAAGGTATGTTTTAGGATACTTCCATTAGATGCTTTTGGAAGTTTAACTAATCAATAGACAGGCAGAAGATATGAAGAAGGATAAAGCAAATCGGCAGGCAGACGAAAATCAAGATACAAGTGAAATGATTTGGGATATAATCAGAACATTTATGTATATATTGATTGCCGCTATATTAGCATTGCTAATATTAAAATATGTAGGGCAGAGAACAGTGGTCAATGGCGCATCTATGAACAATACTCTTGCAGACGGAGATAATCTCATAGTAGATAAAATAACATATAGATTTAGTGATCCAAAAAGATTTGATATAATTGTATTTCCGTTTAAAGAAAATGGAGAGGAATTAAATTACATCAAACGCATTATTGGCCTGCCGGGTGAAACAGTTTTGATAAAAGACGGAAAGATTTATATTAACGGCATGCTTTTAGAAGAGGATTATGGTTTAGAAGATATCAAAAATGCAGGCTATGCTGAAAGTCCGGTTGCGTTAGGTGATGATGAATATTTTGTATTAGGTGATAATAGAAACAATAGTAAAGACAGCCGCGAGTTAGACCAGTATAGCAACCCGATAGTTGGGGTGATTCACAGGTCAACGATTATGGGAAAAGCGTGGCTTCGCATTTATCCTTTTTCAGATTTTGGATTTTTGCATTAACTTTATTGTGTCTAAACAATATTTAAATACCGAGGGATATAATATGCATAGCGTAAAAGAAATTAAAGAACAGCTGGATAATACCAGGGTGGAAGAATTGCCACAGGTTTTAAAAAGCTTTAAAGATGATTCCAGAAACTCTGTGATTCGATTGTTGGAAAATCATTATAAAAAACTGGAAAAACTGGAGATCGAAAAAAGCAGAATCGATGCTATGAAGGTATATGAACGCAGATATGAAAAATATGAAGCTATCTGTGGAATTGATGAAGTGGGCAGAGGACCTCTGGCGGGACCGGTTGTCGCAGCAGCAGTTATTTTACCGAAGGAAGCTACCATTTTATATATTAATGATTCTAAGAAAATTAGTGAAAAAAAGAGAGAAGAACTATATGAAATCATAGTGAAAAAGGCGCTGGCTGTTGGGATAGGTGTGGTTAGTCCTGCTGTCATAGATGATATAAATATATTGCAGGCTACTTATGAAGCAATGCGAATTGCAGTCAGAAAACTTTTGATTACTCCCGATATATTATTAAACGATGCAGTAACAATACCCGACTTAGATCCGCTGCTGCTACAGGTTCCTATTATTAAAGGAGATGAAAAAAGCATTTCAATCGCAGCCGCAAGTATTATTGCAAAAGTTACCAGAGACAGGATAATGAAGGAATATCACACCTTATATCCGGCATATGGATTTGAAAGTAATAAGGGATATGGAAGCGCATTCCATATTGAAAGATTAAAAGAAATAGGAACATGTCCAATCCATAGAAAATCATTTATAAAAAATTTTATTTAGTGATATAATGATTTTAAGGGGAAGGGTGAAAAATGTAGAAGGAAGGAAAAGTGCAAACAGGTGAATTTTCACTATTTGTGTTTGCGGCTCAATTGAACATGTATGAATGTTGTATGAGTCTTGGTGTTAAATTATAATTAATAAAAGGAAGATTGGGGATACATACGAAAAAAAAGCTGTAGAATATCTGGAGAGAAGCGGTTATACAATAATAGAGAGAAATTTCCGATGCAAAACCGGTGAGATAGATATTGTGGCAAAAGATAATGGAAGTTTAGTTTTTATAGAAGTTAAATACCGTAAAAGTGAAAGTTATGGTGATCCGTCAGAGTCGATTCATTTAAGAAAGCAAAAGACGATTTACCGTGTGGCTTTAATTTATTTACTTCGTAATGGAATGTCAGAAGATACACCTAGCCGGTTTGATGTAGTAGTCATACTAGGTGAGGAAATTAAATTAATTAAAAATGCTTTTGGAGGTATCGTTTAAGTCGCAAGCGGCTGGGATACTGCCTAATCGTAGAGCCAAATCTGATAATTGACGTGCGTGTCGGCAAGCAAGGTGCCCAACATGGAGGATGATTATGAATTATGAAAAAACAACTTTACTTAGAAATAGTAAGCATATTCCATATATTGTATTTCCCGCTTTAGAAAAACTAAATGTAGTGCATGGTTTTTCAACCAGACTTGGCGGAGTAAGCACAGGGCATTTATCAAGTATGAATTTCAGTGATGCACAAGGTGATACAGCAGAAAATATTTTAGAAAATTATATCAGAATAAGTAAAGCGATTGGTTTCTCCTATAAAGATTTGGTAACAACAAACCAAACACATACCACTAATGTAAAAATTGTAACAAAAGAGGATAAAGGGAAAGGAATCGTAAGGAACAGAGATTATAAAGATATCGACGGGTTAATAACAAATATTCCCAATATACCGCTGGTATCCTATTATGCGGATTGTGTTCCACTTTATATAGTGGACCCGGTTAAAAAGGCAATTGGTTTATCCCATTCCGGATGGCGGGGAACGGTAAATCATATGGGCAAAGTAACGGTTGAACTAATGAAAGAAACATATGGAAGCAAGCCCGAAGACATGGTGGTTTGTATTGGACCATCAATATGCAAAGATTGCTACGAAGTCAGCAAGGATGTAGCAGATGAATTTAAAAATGCATTTGATCAAATCTATTGGAATCGATTACTATTGGAAAAGGAAAATGGGAAATATCAGCTTGATTTGTGGGCCGCAAATGATATTATATTTGAACAGTCAGGTATTAAGCAGGAGAACAGAATTATTACAGATTTGTGTACCTGCTGTAACAGCGATCTGCTGTTTTCACATCGAGCATCGAAAGGCAGGAGAGGTAATTTAGCTGCATTTCTGATGCTAAAATAAAATTAGGAGTAAGTGTAAACAGTAATATGAAGAAAACAAATCATATAATTAAAGCGGTTTTAGATGGGTCAATTGCCATGGAACTGGGGATTGAACCCGGTGATAAATTACTTAAAATTAACAATATGGAAATTACAGATGTTTTTGATTATCGCTATTTTATAAATGATGAATTTATAGAAGTCGTTATCCAAAAACAAAATGGTGAAGAATGGGAATTAGAAATTGAAAAAGACTATCATGAGGATTTAGGGGTCGAGTTTGAAAGTGGACTAATGGATGAATATCGTTCCTGCAGAAATCAATGTATGTTTTGCTTTATTGATCAAATGCCGCCGGGAATGAGAGAGACACTTTATTTTAAAGATGATGATTCCCGCTTATCTTTTTTGCAGGGGAATTATATTACATTGACAAATATGACAGATAAGGATATTGAAAGAATCGTACAATATCATTTAGAACCAATCAATATCTCCGTTCATACTATGAATCCCAATCTCAGATGTAAAATGCTTAATAATCGCTTTGCCGGTGAAGCACTGAATAAATTAGATATTTTATACGCCGGTAATATTAAAATGAATGGTCAGATTGTCTTATGTAAAGGGATTAATGATGGTGCACAACTGAGTTATACAATCGAGCAGTTATGCCGGTATCTTCCCTGTATGGAAAGCGTATCTGTCGTACCGGCAGGTATTACGAAATACCGGGAAGGCCTACCCCAACTGGACTTATTCAATGCGTCGGAAGCCGAGGAAGTCATTGATTTAATAGAGAGATGGCAAGTGAAAATATATAATGAAAAAGGACTGCATTTCATTCATGCCAGTGATGAATGGTATATTATGGCGAAAAGACCCTTTCCTGAAAGTGACCGTTATGACGGATATAGTCAACTGGAAAATGGTGTTGGGATGATGCGGCTTTTAAACGATGAATTCAATGAAGCATATGAGACTTTAATCGGTGATAATCGTAGTTTAGACATCTCTATTGCAACAGGTGTATTGGCTTATGAACAAATCGTTACAATGGCTGGGAGAATCATGGCTAAGTTTCCAAATATTAAAATAAGAGTGTATCAGATTATAAATTATTTTTTTGGAGAAACAATTACAGTTTCAGGACTGCTTACGGGACAAGATATAACCGCTCAATTAAAAGATAAAAAGTTAGGCGAGAAATTACTCTTACCTGCTAATATATTACGCAGCAGAGAGGCAGTTTTTTTAGACGATATCTCACTAAAAGAACTTGAAACTGCTTTACATGTCAGCGTAAATATTGTAGAATCAAACGGGAAAGCTTTTATTGAAAGCATCCTAAATGCAACCTATAATAAACCTAAAGACAATGAAAATTATGTCTATATAAAGGCATATGAGTAGAAATAGAATAAGGAGATAATACTATGAGTAAACCTATCGTAGCAATTGTAGGACGTCCTAATGTTGGTAAATCTACATTGTTTAATGCTTTAGCAGGTGAAATGATTTCAATTGTGAAAGACACACCGGGCGTTACAAGAGATAGAATATATGCAGATATAAATTGGTTAGATACGACCTTTACCTTAATTGATACTGGTGGGATTGAACCGGACAGCAAGGATGTTATTTTGTCACAGATGCGGGAACAGGCAGAGATTGCAATTGATACAGCTGATGTGATTATATTTATGGTAGATATAAAGCAAGGCTTGGTAGATTCTGATGCTAAGGTTGCCGATATGTTAAGAAGAAGCAAGAAACCGGTTGTACTGGTCGTAAATAAAGTAGATAATTTTAACAAATTAATGTCGGATGTCTATGAATTTTATAATTTAGGTATTGGTGATCCGATACCGATTTCATCAGCTTCAAGGCTTGGGATTGGTGATATGTTAGAAAAAGTCTCTAAACATTTTACTGCTGTTTCATCTGAAGAAGAGGAAGATGAAAGACCTAAGATAGCCATAGTCGGTAAACCCAATGTCGGAAAATCCTCCATCATTAATAAGTTAATCGGTGAAAATCGTGTAATAGTTTCAGATATTGCAGGAACAACAAGAGATGCGGTCGACACAGAAGTAGTCTATAATAATAAAGAATATGTATTTATTGATACAGCCGGACTGAGAAGGAAATCCAAAATTAAAGAAGAATTAGAACGGTATAGTATTATTCGTACCGTCACTGCAGTTGAAAAGGCTGATGTTGTGATTATGGTAATAGATGCGATTGAAGGTGTAACAGAACAAGATGCCAAAATTGCCGGTATCGCCCATGAAAGAGGAAAGGGTGTTATAATAGCAGTAAATAAGTGGGATGCAATTGAAAAAAATGATAAGACTATATATGAATATACGCGTAATGTTCAAAATACGTTAGCATATATGCCTTATGCAGAGATGATATTTATATCTGCATTAACGGGTCAGCGTCTGCCAAAACTATTTGACTTAATAGATGTCGTAATTCAAAATCATTCACTCAGAGTGGCAACGGGAGTGTTGAATGAGATCATGTATGAAGCTGTTGCCATGCATCAACCACCTACAGATAAAGGGAAGCGCCTGCGATTGTATTATATTACACAAGTTGCAGTAAAGCCACCAACTTTTGTTATCTTTGTAAATAGTAAAGAGCTGATGCATTTCTCATATACCAGATATATTGAAAATAGAATTAGAGAAGCCTTTGGATTTAAAGGTACTCCCCTAAAATTTATTATCAGAGAAAGAAAAAAGAAGGAGCAGTAGAATATATTATGGAGAGAGCAGTTTGTATTGTGATTGGATATATATTTGGATTGTTTCAGACAGGATATATTTACGGACGATTGCACAATATCGATGTCAGAAGCTATGGAAGCGGTAATGCGGGAACGACAAATACAATGAGGGTATTAGGTAAAAAAGCAGGTGTTATAACATATTTGGGAGATGCATTAAAAGCAATTATTGCAGGTCTGTTTACAATGTTAATATTTGGAGAAAATAACGAGAATATCATCTTTGTATTATTATTGTATACCGGATTAGGTGTCGTATTAGGACATAACTTCCCATTTTACATGAAATTTAAGGGCGGAAAGGGTATTGCTGCTTCTTCTGGTGTTATAGTTGCCTTGTTTGACTGGAGACTTATCATCCTTGCATTTTTAACTTTTATAATTGTAACGCTAGTTACAAAGTATGTATCAATGGGATCTCTTGCAATGATGCTTGGTTTTTTTTTAGAACTGGTGATATTGGGTCAGTTAGGCTTAATCAGCAGGTTAGGTCCCGGCGAAAGGATTGAGGCCTATATCTTAGGTTTTTTACTGACTGGACTGGCATTTTACAGACATCGGGCAAATATTATGAGACTACTAAATGGTACTGAGAGAAAAATTGGCGCGAAAAAGGAGGATGAATAATGGCAAAAGTATGTATATTAGGCGGCGGCGGCTGGGGAATCGGATTATCTACGGTGTTAAGTGATAATGGACATGATGTAACAATCTGGTCATTTTTACAGTCTGAAGTCGATATGCTAAAAAATGATTGGGAAAATAAAAAGAGTCTGCCCGGTGTTATGATAGATAAAAAAACTATTATAACGAATTCTTTGGAAGCTGCAGTGAAAGATAAAGATATGGTAGTTATGGCAACCGCATCTTCATTTGTCAGAGATACGGCGCACAGCTTGCGGGGATTAATTCCTAAAGGACAAATTATTGTAAATGTAGCAAAAGGGCTTGAGGATTCAACCTTATATACAATGACAGATATTATCAGCGACGAATTGCCAATGGCAAATGTTGCTGTTCTATCCGGTCCAAGCCATGCTGAAGAGGTTGGCAAGAGAATGCCGACAACTTGTGTAGCCGGAGCAAAGGACAGGTATACCGCTGAATATATTCAGAATCTTTTTGCGAATGAGGTTTTTAGAGTATATACAAGTCCGGATGTACTTGGAATTGAACTGGGTGGCGCGCTTAAAAATGTAATTGCATTAGCCGCAGGAATTGCTGACGGTTTAGGTTTTGGAGACAATACAAAAGCTGCCCTTATTACCCGAGGGATAAAAGAAATCAGCGAATTGGGAATTGCTATGGGAGGAAAGTATAGTACTTTTGCCGGATTATCCGGTATCGGTGATTTGATTGTCACCTGTGCAAGTATCCATTCCAGAAACAGAAAAGCCGGTTTTTTAATGGGACAAGGTATGACTATGGAAGCTGCAATGAAGGAAGTTAATATGGTAGTAGAAGGGGTATATTCGGCGAAAGCGGCAAAATCATTAGCGGTAAAATATAATATTGAGATGCCGATTATTGAACAGGTGAATCGTGTACTTTTTGATGGAAAGAGTGCCAGAGAAGCGGTTATGGATTTGATGATTAGAAACAAGACGAGTGAAGATGTATCTTTACCGTGGTAAACATTATCTTGATAGTGTGTATAATAATGGAGATAGTTAATTATGGAGTATACAAATGGAAAGCTGGATGCAGAGGGAATAGATTTTTTAAAAAATATGGATAAAGTTAATACAGATACTTTAACTTACAGAGAATTGATGATGATGTACAACTGTGCTATATTAGAAATAAAAGCAAAACTGGATGTGCTGAGTACAGAATTTACAGTACGGAGCCGGAATCCGATTGAGATTGTTAAAACCAGAATTAAGAAGCCTAAAAGTATACTGGAAAAACTTCAAAACAGAGGATATGAAATCTCTGTAGAATCTATTAAAAAAAATCTGTATGATATTGCAGGAATAAGAGTGATATGTCCTTTTGTAGAAGATATCTATGAAGTTGCGAATATGCTGACAAGACAAGATGATATTAGAATATTTGAGATTGAGGATTATATTAAAAATCCAAAACCAAATGGTTACAGAAGTTTACATATGATTTTGGAGGTTCCCGTATTTTTATCAGATAGGAAACAGTTTATGAAAGTTGAACTGCAGATTCGAACGATTGCTATGGATTTCTGGGCAAGCTTAGAGCATGAAATCCGATATAAAAAAATGAAAAATGTCAGTGATGATATTATTAGTGAATTAAAGGACTGTGCTGACGTTATATATAAAACAGATATACAGATGCAGGATATTAAAAAGAGGTTAGCATTAATTAAAGAGAAGAGAGAATAAATGGGCAACGTAAAAGAAAATGTTAAAGTGAAAATGAATAATACTGTTAAAAGAGGCAAAGCCGGTTTCTTTAGAGTTGTATTTAGCAGGACCGGGGTCATTGTGCTGATGCTGCTGATTCAAATAGTAATAATTTTACTTTTACTAATTTGGCTGAAAGATTATTTTGTCTTTATCTATGGAAGTTTCACGCTGGCATCTTTTATTCTGATTATTCATATTATTAATCGGAATGATAATCCAATCTATTTGATGACCTGGATTATTCCCATTTTGCTGATACCTGTCTTTGGTGCGTTATTATACTTTTTTGTTCAGCTGCGACTGGGTACCAGAATGATTTATAAAAGATTAGAAGTTCTGATTAGACAGACATCACCGTTTTTAAAGCAAAATGAGTGTATTAGTGAAGAATTAGAAATACTGTGTCCGGCAGTTGCCGGTTTAAGCAAATATATGGCGGATTACGGTGGATTTCCAATTAATAAAAATACTTCGGTTAAATATTTTGCAGTTGGTGAAGAAAAGTTTGAAGATTTAAAGACAGCACTGGAACAGGCGAAAGATTTTATATTTTTAGAATATTTTATCGTTAAAGAAGGTCATATGTGGAATACTATTTTGGAGATTCTAGAGCGTAAAGCGAAAGAAGGCGTAGAAGTCCGATTTATGTATGATGGGATGTGCGCTTTAACGTTGTTACCTTATAAGTATGAAGAGCAAATTAGAGCAAAGGGGATTAAGTGCAAAACATTTGCACCTATTTATCCTGCGATATCGACACATCAAAATAACCGTGACCACCGTAAAATAGTAGTGATTGACGGACATACTGCTTTTACAGGAGGAATTAACTTAGCTGATGAATATATTAATGTAGATGTGAGGTTTGGTCATTGGAAAGATACAGCAGTCATGTTAAAAGGTGAAGCGGTCAAGAGTTTCACATTAATGTTTTTGCAGCTTTGGAATTTATCTGAAAAACAGCCTGAAGATTTTCTTAGATATATAGATTTGGATTATAGTGAGAAAGCTCCGGGTAATGGTTATGTGATGGGATACGGCGATAGCCCCTTGGACTCTGAAAATGTTGGTGAACAGGTCTATCTGCATATTCTTAATAATGCCAGGAAATATGTTCATATTATGACACCTTACTTAATCTTAGATTACGAAGTGCAGCAAACACTCAAATTTGCTGCAAAGAGAGGTGTTGAAGTGATCATTATTATGCCGGGGATACCGGATAAAAAATACGCATTTTTATTGGCTAAAACCTACTATGAAGATTTAATTAAAGCCGGCGTGAAAATTTATGAGTACACACCGGGGTTCATGCATGCAAAATCTTTTGTTGCTGATAATGATACTGCCGTTGTAGGTAGTATTAATCTGGACTATAGAAGTTTTTTCCTGCATTATGAATGTGCTGCGTACCTGTATAAGAATCTTGAGATACTAAAGATAGAGGAAGATTTTCAAAATACAATAAAAAAATCCCATTTAGTAACCTTAGAGGATTGTAAAAAATTGAATATTATAGAAAGATTTGCCGGAAAGGCACTTAGGTTATTCGCGCCACTTATGTAATTTTTAGTACTAAAATAATAATCCCCTTGCATATATTGTATCAGTACATATGGAAGGGGTATTTTTATGGACATATCTAACGAATTTAACGTATACAAAGATATTCAAGCAAGAACAAACGGAGAAATCTACATAGGTGTAGTTGGACCAGTACGAACTGGGAAGTCGACTTTTATCAAACGTTTTATGGATTTATTGGTAATTCCCTATATAGAAGATGTACATAGCAAAGAACGTGCACGAGATGAGCTTCCTCAGTCAGCAGCAGGAAAGACAATTATGACAACCGAACCTAAATTTATTCCCAATGAAGCGGCTGTTATCAACCTGGCAAAAGATACATCTGTAGCAATCAGATTAATTGATTGTGTAGGATACATGGTGAAAGGTGCCAGTGGGCATGAAGAGAACGGTGAAGAGCGCTTAGTAAAAACACCTTGGTTCGATTATGAGATACCGTTTACAAAAGCAGCAGAGATAGGTACGAAAAAAGTAATCAATGAACATTCCACCATCGGAATTGTTGTAACCACAGACGGATCTTTTGGAGATATCGAAAGAAGTGGGTATGTGGAAGCAGAGGAGCAGACAATTAATGAACTGCGCGGATTAGGAAAACCATTTATTGTATTACTTAATTCTTCAAAGCCTTTAGCAGCCGAAACAATAGAATTGGCAGGTGAAATCAATAATAAGTATGGTGTGAGTGTGTTACCGATTAACTGCGAGCAGCTAAAAAAAGATGATATATTCACTATTATGAAATCGATTCTAAAAGAATTTCCAATCAGCAAAATTGAATTCTATTCACCTAAATGGGTAGAAATGCTTAATATGAATCATCCAATTAAAATGGAAATAATCGAAAAGGCAAAAGAAATTATAAGTAATTTCAATCAGATTAAAGATGTTGCAGATATAACAAATGAAGAGTCTACTTATATCAAAGATATAAACATAAACAAAAAAGATTTATCCAGTGGCACAATAGAGATGTACATAGATATTGATCAAAAATATTATTACGAAGTATTAAGCGAATTGACGGGTGCTGAGATTGGAAGCGAGTATCAATTGATCAATATTATTAAAGAATTGTCGCTTTTAAAAAATGAATATTCGAAAGTTTGCTTTGCAATGGAATCTGTTAAAAACAAAGGGTATGGAATTGTGACTCCTGAAAAAGAAGAAATCGTATTAGAAGAACCGGAAGTAATTAAAAGTGGAAATAAGTATGGTGTTAAAATTAAAGCTTTGGCACCTTCTACACATTTCATCAGAACCAATGTACTTACTGAAATTGCACCTATTGTGGGCAGTGAAGAACAGGCAAGGGATTTGATAGAATTTATAAAGGAAAACGGAAAAGACCCTGAAAAGGGCATATGGGATACGAATATATTTGGAAAAACCATTGAACAAATAGTAGACGAAGGAATCAAGACTAAAATCGCAAAATTATCGGAAGAAACACAGGTAAAGATGCAGGATACATTACAGAAAATAACAAATGAGAGTAGCCGTGGGGTTATTTGTATTATCATATAGCAAAAATAATTAGCATGTAATGAAGGAGGTGTTGCAAAATTGTAGTTTGGATAGGGTCTGGGGCAGACAGCTCTATTCAAACTACAATTTTGCAACACCTCCTTCATTATCTTACTAGAACCTAAAAGCCGGATATGTTCGGCGCAGCGATTGAGCTTTGCACAATCTTTCTTCAATCATAGCGAATTATATCAAATTTGTGAATATTTTGTGAAAAACAGGTTGCCTATAAATTGGATTAATAGTATAATTTGTAAGTAATAACAATTAAATAACGAAGGAGGATTTTCTATGTTGGAAAAGCTTTTCAAACTGAAAGAAAATAAAACAACTGTTAAAACAGAAGTCATTGCGGGTATTACGACATTTATGACAATGGCTTATATTTTAGCAGTTAATCCAACAACTATGACAGCTGGAGGATTGGTTGAAGGTCTTAATCCAAGTGGTGTATTTATGGCTACTGCGATATCTGCATGTATTGGAACCTTGTTGATGGCTTTCTTGGCAAACTATCCATTTGCATTAGCGCCTGGTATGGGACTTAACGCATATTTTTCATACACAGTTGTATTGGGTATGGGTGTTGATTGGAGAATTGCATTATTAGCGGTATTTGTAGAAGGTATTATATTTATATTACTTTCACTTACTAATGTAAGAGAAGCAATTTTTAATGCGATACCATTAAGCTTAAAATCAGCTGTGAGTGTAGGTATCGGCTTATTTATCGCATTTATCGGTCTGCAGAATAGCGGTATTGTTCAAGGTAATTCTGCAACACTTGTAGATTTAATATCATTTAAAGAGAATTTCAATACAGATGGTATTGCCGCATTGTTAGCGCTGATAGGAATTATTATTACAGCTGTTTTAGTTATCAAAAAGGTCAAAGGCGGTATATTATTAGGTATTTTAACTACATGGTTGTTAGGAGTAGTTTGTCAATTAACCGGATTATTTGATTCTGCAGCTGCCGGTTATTCTGTACTTCCTAGTTTTAAAGACGGCCTTAATTTAGGTGCAATCGGTGATGTGTTTGGACAAGTATTTAAAGCTGATTTTTCAGGCGTGAAGATTACAGATTTCATTGTTGTTGTGTTTGCATTCTTATTCGTTGATCTATTTGATACATTAGGAACATTGATTGGAGTTGCAACAAAAGCAGATATGTTGGACAAAGACGGAAAGCTTCCTAGAATCAAAGGTGCATTATTGGCAGATGCTATTGGTACAACAGCCGGTGCAGTATTAGGAACCTCAACTGTTACTACATATGTAGAAAGTGCTTCTGGCGTTACGGAAGGTGGCAGAACAGGATTGACAGCTTTAACAACAGGTCTTTTATTCTTAGCTGCTATTTTCTTATCACCGATTTTTATAGCAATTCCTTCCTTTGCAACGGCCCCTGCACTTGTTATAGTTGGATTTTATATGCTTGGGAATGTTGTCAAGATTGATTTTAATGATATGTCAGAAGCGATACCGGCATTTTTAGCAATTATAGCAATGCCATTTACATATAGTATTTCAGAAGGTATCGCTATTGGAATTATCTCTTACACTGTACTTACTTTAGTAACAGGTAAAACGAAAGAGAAAAAACTAAGTATATTAATGTACCTATTATCATTATTGTTTATTGCTAATTATATATTCTTATAAGAATAGTAAAGATAAAAGCGAAAGTTGCAAAATGTAAATTGGATCGGGCTGTCTGTGCGATGCCCGATCCAATTTACATTTTGTGCTAGTGTGACGGCCCTTTTGCTTAGTTCTAAGTTAAACTTGAAAATACTGATGTATTCATGTATAATTCAATAGATTATATTATTACAGAAAATAGGAGAAAAATAATGGATATTGGAGTATATTTCGGTATTGCGGCGGTTGTATTAGTATTATTTGTTTATCAATCATATAAATATAATAAGGAACGAAAATCAAAAATTCTAATGAATTTATTGGAAAGTTGGGGAACCCGCCCCACCAGAGAATATGATTATGATGAATTTGAGAATATAACGCATTATTTTAAGCATCTATCAACCGATGGAGAAGTGATCGATAATATAACTTGGAATGATTTAGACATGGATACTATTTTCATGTTATTAAATAATACCAATTCTTCAGTAGGAGAAGAATATTTATATAATTTACTTAGGACTCCGGTAAAAGATAAGCACATATTAGCAGAACGTGATAAGCTAATTTCATTTTTTGAAAATAATAAAGATATATCTATTGCGCTTGGTAAAAAGTTTAATGATTTAGGAAGAACAAAAAAACTATCTGTTTATGAATATATTACAAATATTACATCTCTGGGTAAAAGAAGTAACGGCAAACATATTACCGGCTTATTATTATTGTTGGCAAGTATCGCTTTGCTATTTATTTTTCCACCAATAGGAATTGTCGCAGTAATTGCCATGATTTCAATTAATGTTATCACATACTATAAATTCAAAGCTGAAATTGAAAACTATTTTATTTGCTTTAAATATATTGTCGGTCTGATAGTGACTGCTGATAATATTATCGATATGAATATCCCGGAATTATCAGAATATAATGTAAAATTAAAAGAACTTTGCAGAGATTTAAATGGGCTAAAAAAAGGAATTGGACTTATTACGTCTAATAATATGACCGGAAGTCTGGCAGAGATTATTGGGGATTATATTAGAATGATAACACATATAGATTTGATGAAATTTAATTCTATGCTGGGACAAACAATAGAGCGTTTAGATAAGGTACATGCACTGTATGAGGTGATTGGCTGTATTGAAGCCATGAAAGCGATAGCTTCGTTTAGAGTGATGCTCCCTTATTATACAGTTCCTGTACTTGTAAGCAAAAATGTATCATTATCTTTTAAAGAGATTTATCATCCGATGATTGATAATCCTGTGGCAAACAGCTTACATGAAACGAAATGTGTATTATTGACAGGTTCAAATGCATCAGGTAAGTCTACATTTCTAAAGACTGTGGCAATTAACGCGATATTGGCACAGACGATTTACACTTGCTTAGCAAAAGAATACGTGACACCATTTTATGATATATATTCTTCCATGGCACTTAGAGATGATTTAGAAAACAATGAAAGTTATTATATTGTAGAAATAAAATCTTTAAAGCGGATTCTGGATAAAGTACAAAATGGTAATCATGTTTTATGTTTCGTAGACGAGGTACTAAGAGGAACCAATACAATCGAAAGGATTGCGGCGTCCTCACGAATTCTTAAGCTGCTTGCAGAATCTGATATTATGTGCTTTGCCGCAACTCATGATATAGAATTGACTCATATTCTAAAAAATTATTTTTCAAATTATCATTTTCAAGAGGAAGTAAAAGATAATGATGTATTATTTAACTATCGTCTTTATACAGGAAGGGCTGTTTCCAGAAATGCAATCAAACTGTTAGGAGTTATGGGATATGACGATGATATTATAAATAGTGCAGAAGATGCTGCCAATAATTTTCTGACAAATGGAAATTGGAAAAACTTTAGTTAATTAGTCTAATGATTACTTGATAATATAGCAAATATATGATAGTATTTACAATAAAATCAATAAAGGAGGACTATTTTATGTCACAGAATGTATATGACATATTATTAGAACGAGGATTTATCGAACAGACAACACATGAGCAGGAAATAAGAGAATTGTTAGGTAAAGAGAAAGTTACCTTTTATATAGGTTTTGACGCGACTGCAGATAGCTTAACCGCAGGACACTTTTTAACAATTATGGCGATGATGCATATGCAAAAGGCAGGACACCGTCCTATTGCTCTGCTTGGAGGCGGAACTACGATGATTGGAGATCCTTCCGGTAAATCCGATATGCGTAATATGATGACCAGAGAAACGATTAATCATAATGCAGAATGTTTTTACAGGCAATTATCCCGATTTATTGATTTTGACAATAATCATGCAATGATAGAAAATAATGCTGATTGGCTACTGGATCTTAACTATGTAGAATTTTTAAGAGAAATCGGTGTGCATTTTTCAGTAAACAAAATGCTTGCGGCAGATTGCTATAAGCAGAGAATGGAAAAAGGTCTCACTTTTTTTGAGTTTAATTATATGTTGATGCAGTCATATGATTTTTGGAAGCTATATAAAAAACATAATTGTATATTAGAACTGGGAGGAAACGACCAGTGGTCAAATATTATCGGCGGTGTTGAATTAATCAGAAGAAAAGAAGGTAAACAGGCATATGGTTTAACATTTAAGCTGCTTACGACATCAGAAGGTGTTAAAATGGGTAAAACCATGAAGGGTGCCGTATGGCTAAATCCGGAAAAAACGCCTCCTTATGAATTTTATCAATACTGGAGAAATATCGAAGACGTTAAGGTCGAGGAATGTCTTGGATTATTAACATTTATACCAATGGATGAGGTTAAGAGGTTAGGCGCGCTGCCGGGAGCTGAGATCAATAAAGCGAAAGAGGTACTGGCTTTCGAGATTACTAAAATCGTTCATGGAGAAGAAGAAGCCGTTAAGGTACAGAAAGCAGCGAAAGCATTATTTGAAAATAGCGGCAGAAGTGATGATATTCCAACAACTCTTTATGAAAAAGATGAATTGGATAATGGTATTGACTTGATAACATTGTTGGTAGATACAAAACTATGTCCTACCCGTTCGGAGGGCCGCAGACTGATTCAACAAGGCGGTGTAACAGTAAATGATATAAAAATAACAGATTTTAATCAAAAGTTTACCAGTGGCGATTTGGATCATAATGGTGTATTATTAATAAAAAAAGGGAAAAAAGGTTATCATCAAATTAAGCTGACAAGATAATTAATATAGATAGAAATGAGGTATTATATGACAGTTTGGCAAGGAATTATATGGTATGCATTTAAGTTTATTTTTTTAGTAGCAGTCGCCATTGGCGGTGTCTTTTGCGGCAAAAAATTACGGATT